>Ga0364859_10471_pt1 | contig 20228 bp, 13 predicted proteins | sample ExccelAu500001D3_FD_206911 | JGI IMG/M metagenome (GOLD analysis project Ga0364859, IMG submission 206911) | Enriched cells from Trout Bog Lake Hypolimnion, Wisconsin, USA - BchlTB.Aug20.5000.01 .D3 | ecosystem: Environmental > Aquatic > Freshwater > Lake > Hypolimnion/Profundal zone | place: USA...
CTGGTAAGCGTCAATCTTGTTTTCCCGAAAGAAGATATCTATCAATTTAAAGTTGAAGTGTCCGAAAACGGGAATGAGTGGCAACCGGTGGCCGATTTTACAACGAATCTGAAAAAATTCATAGACAAACAGATTCAAATGAATGGAGTTATCGGAGGGAATATTCGTGTGTCATTTGTCCGTGCTGAAAATGCAAAACTTGCAGAAGTAGAGGTAGTTGGTAAAGTTTCAGATTAGATTGTTCTCAGTTGGACAGAATTAATTTTTCAGACTTCATGAAAAAAAATAGCAATATGCATAGCTATTAATTTAGTTATGTTAAATATTTAAAAAAAAGTAATGATCAAAGAATAAATTTCAAAATGATGAGAATTTGCTATTATTTTTGGGTTGTATTATTCATAATCATGCAATCATGTTCAAAAAAAGTTGAGCAGAATTCAACGCTACCAGTTTCAACTGATGAAACTTATGGCCGGATAACCCTTTCACCATCGAAATTACTTTATTATGGTTTCAAGCTGCCCTATACCATGGATGCCAGTTGGGCAACTTTAAAGAATAGCGATGGGACTGTAACTTTTTTTGAAACGGCTATGGGCAAATCCCCTTATTATTTCAGACATAAAGGGACATTTGACAATCCATTAAAAACAGAACTCGAACCTTTTAAATGGGACTATAATGGATTTGACAATATTAATCCATCAGGTTGTTGGTTGGATAATATTTATAAAATCTCACAAGATACACTTATTGGCTTCATCCACCGGGAAGATCTTCACTGGAATGGTGGAAATGGAAGTCCGTATAATTCAGATTATGTATATTTAGGTATTGCCCGTTCATTTGACGGAGGTACTAACTGGAAGTATCTGGGAGATGTTATAGGCACACTGGGAAATCTTTCAACAAATCAGGTTTACGCACCTAATTTGGCAGGTATGCCTATCTTAAATGTTGGTGATTACATTCTTGTTTACTTTGATGAATGGGATTCACAGGCTCATTTCAGGACCGGTATATCTGTTGGAAGGGCCAAACTAACAGATTTGATTGCAGCCATTAAGCAAGATAAGATTTGTGCTTTAAAAAAGTACAATAACGGAAGTTGGGATGAAGATGGATTAATCGGTATAGGAAGCAATGTAATTCCCGATTTTAAATGGGACTATGATGTTCATAGTGATGCTGCATATTGCAAACCGTTGAATAAATATCTGTTGACGGTGCAGACCTATGATAATAACAGACTTTATCTTTACCAATCTTCCGACGGGATCAATTGGGGAGAACAAATAACATTGGATTACCAATCGGGAGCCTATCAACCCTATTCGTGCTTTGCGGGGTTTGATTCAGAAACAAGCGATGACTGCAATACTGTTGGTTCTGAATTCTATATCTACATGGACAGAAAATTCTTCAACAATGCTCCTGAGCAGATATATTATCGAAAAGTGACAATTACTCCATAAACAACTAATTAGAAAGGAAATAAAATGAAGTTAGAAATCAGATTATTACTGGGTATAAGCATGGTCATATCCACAATCTTTTTTCTTGTTGGATTCAGACCTGAATACTCTAAAGATGGTACTCATATTAACGAGAAAGCAGATCAAATTTGAGCCAAAGAAATCAATAACTATTTAGAACTAATTGCACAAAAAAGCAGCAACCCTCTTTTTCACCAGGCGAGATCTGGAAGGATAACTGGTAGTATGAACAAAAAAATATAAAATACCCGAATGGTTGAAATACATAAAACGATGGACAAAATGCGATTAAAATTTTGATTATGAGTAGATTTATTAGGCTATTACTTGTATCTCTGCTTTTTTCGCCATTGGTATTTTTTGGACAAAACAATACCAGCGTTTTGTTGCACGGCAACTGGCAATTCCAGCTCGACTCACTTAAGGTTGGTGAGAGCGAACAATGGTATAACAAGAATTTGCCAGCGAAAATTCAACTGCCCGGCTCGGTTGATGAAGGCGGATTCGGGAAAAAGCACATCAATGGGACTCCGTTGTACGATGGTCAGCCTGAAATATACCGGCTGGCCCGCAAACAGGTTTATATTGGTGCAGCCTGGTTCAGAAAAGAAATTACCGTGGCTCCCGATTGGAAAAACAAACAGGTTTACCTATGTCTGGAGCGTTGCATGTGGCAGACCAAACTCTGGGTAAATGGCAACTACGCCGGAGAAAACAACAGTTTGTGTACCCCTCATCAGTACGAAATATCTAAATTTCTGAATCAAGGAAGGAACGTTATTTCCATCCAGGTCGATAATTCGCCGCAAATCAACCTGGGTTCGTGGAGTCATGGTTACTCGCCCGAAGTTCAGACCATCTGGAATGGAATAATTGGCAAGATGGAGGTTTACGCGGTTTCGCCTGTACCTATTCAGGATGTTCAGCTTTATCCTTCGCTGGAAAAACAACTACTGACGGTAAAAGTCCAAATGAATAATACTGACAGGCAAAAAATATCAGGGGATTTAAATTTTGCAGTAAAAGATAAGAAGGCAACAATCCTAACTTACAAGCAGATAGTTAACAATTTCGATACTTCACAGCCTTTAACGGTGACAATTCCGTTGGAAGGCCGGTTAAAACCCTGGAACGAGTTTTCACCTCAGCTTTATACATTTTGTGTAACAACTACGCTTGGTCGTAATAATTCTGAAAATAAAGAAATTACATTCGGCGTTCGCGATCTGAAAACTGAAAACGGTAGTTTTGTCCTAAACGGTAATAAACTTTTTCTTCGTGGCGAACACGATGCCGGAAGCTTCCCGCTCACCGGTTATCCTTCGATGAACAAGGCAGATTGGTTAAAAAATTTTCAAAACGGGAAATCGTATGGGTTGAACCACTGGCGTTTTCATTCGTGGTGCCCTCCTGAAGCGGCTTTTGAGGCTGCCGATGAAACGGGAATCATTCTTCAGCCGGAATTGCCTTTGTTCTCTCAGCCGTGGGAACATTCATTGGTGGGGACTGATCCCACACGCGATGAATTTTTAAGATCGGAACTGAAAAGAATACTGGATACCTACGGCAACCATCCGTCATTCGGATTGATGTGTATGGGTAACGAATTGAAAGGCGATCCAAAAGTAATGCAGGAAATGGTTGCTTTTGGGAAAAAATACGATCCCCGCCACCTGTATGCCGGAACTGCGAACCTGGAAGCAATAGGTGTTTATGAACGCCTGGAAGGAGATGATTACCAGGTGGCCCATGCCGGAAAATATCAAGGGAAGCGCTTTGAGCGCCGCATGAAAGATTACTTTTCTGTAGAAATCCCGAATACGCAAAATGATTATACTTACACACTGAAACCGCCTTATAACGAGTGGCCAATTATTAGCCACGAAGTTGGTCAATGGACTGTATTTCCTGATTTCAGGGAAATCGTAAAATATACGGGAGTCCTTGCTCCGCGAAACCTTAAAGTGTTCCAAAGCCGGTTGCAGCAAAAAGGAATGCTCGATCAGGCGAAGGACTTCGTGATGGCATCCGGGAAATTGTCGGCCTTACTTTACCGCGAAGAGATTGAGCGTCTGTTGCGCACACCCGGCATGGGAGGATTCCAGCTTCTCGATTTGCATGATTATCCGGGTCAGGGAAGTGCGCTGGTTGGGTTGCTCAACCAGTTTTGGGAATCGAAAGGATTAATCACACCTGAAGAATTCCGTGGCTTTTGTAATGATGTTACACTGCTGTTGAAAATGCCTAAACGAACATGGTTGAACAACGAAAACTTTTCAGCAAGCCTTGTCGTGCCAAATTACTCGATTTCGGATATTCCTGATTTGGCTGTGAAATGGAAAGTAACAGCCAACGAAAAAGTAATAAAGGAAGGAATATTGGAAGGCAAAACAGTAAAACAAGGAGAAGTGAACCAAATTGGAGCGGTGTCTTTTGACCTGTCAACAGTTTCCCGCGCCACAAAACTGAATATCACCCTTGAGGAACCCAACCTGAAAATTAAGAATGCCTATGAAATATGGGTTTACCCAAGCGTGGTAAATACTGCCATTCCGGAAAATATTACGCTTGCCACCTCAGCCGACAGTACTTTACTCAAAAAAATTACCAATGGAGCTACGGTACTTTTGGTTACCGACAAATTGCCCGATACCGAGCGGATGACATTTACCACGCCTTTCTGGAACACCATTCTTTTTGATTATCAGGTTAAAACAATGGGAATCCTGTGCAACCCCGATCATCCGGCTTTCAAAGATTTTCCTACGGACTTTTATTCGAACTGGCAATGGTGGGAACTCACCAACGATGCACGCGTTTTACAATTGAATAAAACAGCCCCCAGCTATCGCCCGATTCTTCAGGTAATAGACCACCCGGTGCGCAACGACAAACTGGGAGCCATCGTGGAAACCAAAATCGGAAAGGGGAAATTATTGCTCAGTACGCTTAATGTTCTTTCCGATCCCCAAAACCGCCATGTCGCCCGTCAACTCCTGAAAAGCATTCTGTCATACATGTCCTCGCCGGATTTCGACCCGAAGGAAAATAAAGAACTGACTGATCTGATTTTCAGTAAGGCGAATTCCTCCGCCAGTGCCATTCAATCGGTTAAAAGTTCACCGGAAAACTCCGAAAGTCCTTCTCTTTTTGCCTTCGATGGAAATATGGCATCGACCTGGAAAATAAATACAAACGACTCGATTGTGCGTTGTGTTGTTGAATTGAACAGCAGCAGGTTTGTGACGGGTTGTTCCATAAATCTTGCCGACAAGAACATTACCCCAGCGGCTTTCACGGTATATATTACCGATAATCCTGAAGATTTGGGAAAACCGGTCATAACAGGCGAAATTCCCGGAAATGATCTGTTTGAAGCCAAGCAGTGGGACAATGGCTTTACCATCCAGAAAGGCAAGAAAGGAAAATTTATTGTTCTGGAAATAAAACCTCAGAAACAAAATAAACCCAATATTTTCATTAGCGAGATAAACTGGATGTTTGGTGATTAAAGACGGGTTTTATCCGCTTCCTTGGATATATTATTAGGAGGCGATAGACCGGAATTTGCAAGAAGCCTTGCAAAAAGCAATGAATTCTTAATCAACCAGAGATTGTTTGGAAGTTTAGAGATTTATTATCGGATGGTGACTATTTAACCATAAATAACTAATTAAAGAGACAATACAATGAAGTTAAAAATCAGATCATTCTTAGGCATAAGCGTGGTTATATCCACAATCTTTTTTCTTGTTGGATTCAGGCCGGTCGATAAAATAAGGATTGTAATGTTTGGTGATTCAATTATTAAAATGGGAAACTGGAGTGAGTTACTGGGCCGGGAAGATATAAAGAACGCCGGATTCCCAGGATTTACCACCTCGCATTTGGTTTGGCTGATTCATGATAACGTGATTGTAGAAAAACCTGAAATCTGCTTTTTGGAAGGTGGTATCAACGATATTGGGGTGGGTATTCCGCTAAGTCGTATAAAAAAGAATTATACTAGTTTGATCGATACGCTTCTTGCAAACAAAAATTCGCAAATTGTTGAAGAACAAATGCTAATAAGTATAAATTAAGATTTATGAACTCAAAAGATTTATTAAAACAGACGTTAAATCATAAGGAACCGGACCGGGTAGTTTTTGATATGGGATCAAATGCAGTTACCGGTATCCATGTTCGCACTTTGGAGAATCTGCGTAATTATTATGGCTTAGAAAAACGTCTGGTCACGGTAATAGAACCTTATCAGATGCTTGGTCTGGTTGAAAATGATCTGATTGAAGCAATTGGTATAGATGTAATTGGGGTATGGGGTCAGGACAATATGTTAGGTTATAACAACCAACCTCCATTTAAACTTTTCAAGACTTTTTGGGGGCAGGAAGTTTTTGTTCCGGATAAGTTCAGCGCCCTGACCGACGAAAAAGGTGATTTGCTTTCCTTCCCTATGGGGGATACCTCTGTTCCCCCATCAGCCAAAATGTCGAAGGCCAGCTATTTTTTTGATGCAATTGAAAGGCAACAGCCTATTGATGATGAAAATCTTAATGTGGAAGATAATCTGGAGGAATTTACGCCGATTACCGATGAAGTCCTACAATACTGGAAGATAGAGGTCAAAAATGCGTTGTTTACAGGAAAAGGAATCGTCGCCGGATTAGGTGGTACCTGTTTAGGCGATATTGCCCTTGTTCCTGGCATGCAGTTGAAACAACCCAAAGGCATTCGTGGTATTGCAGAATGGTATATGAGTACTATAATGCGGAGTGATTACATTAAAGAGTTATTTGACCGTCAAACTTCATTGGCGGTTGAAAATTTACAAAAAATATATTATACCGTTGGGAATGATATTGATGTTGTATTTCTGTGTGGTACTGATTTTGGAACTCAGGATTCGACGTTCTGCTCCCCTGAACAGTTTGATGATTTGTGGTTACCTTATTATCTCAGAGTTAATGATTGGATACACACAAATACCAACTGGAAAACCTTCAAACATTCGTGCGGGGCAGTAGAAAACTTCATGGGACGGTTTATCGATGCAGGGTTTGATATTATCAATCCGGTACAGGTTAGCGCCAGAGGTATGGAACCTAAACATCTGAAAGAAATTTACGGGAAACATCTCACTTTCTGGGGAGGAGGGGTTAATACACAAACCACCCTGCCTTATGGCACCCGGCAACAAGTACGCGAAGAAGTGCTCCGCCACTGCGAAATCTTTGCTAAAGATGGTGGCTTTGTATTCAATACAGTTCACAACATTCAGGCGAATGTTCCTGTTGAAAATATAGTTGCAATGATCGATGCAGTCCACGAATTTAATGGTCAATAGCAAAAAGAGCCTAAAATATACACAATCAAGGTTTGGACATTAAAAATAAGTCAAACATTAATTCTGAAAAAGTTTACCCATAGCATAAAATGAACAATAGACCCGTATTTAAAAAAAATCTTTTAAGAGCTGGATTCATCTTTTTGATGTTTACCTCCGTCTTAAGGCTCCAAGCGCAGAATTTTCCGACGACGTATCAGGTGAAAGATAACGCCATAGTGGGGGAAAACACTGGCAGGTACAACAACCGGCCTTTGTATATCAACAATACCAATGCTTTTGTTTCAGCCGGCGATCAACCGATTGCCCGTTTGGTGAAAGACCAATTTCTCTACGGAACCTTTATGTTAGGGATAGAGCGCGGGGGTGAAACGAAATGGTTGCAGCAATGCGACCAGGTCACCTCAGGTTATCGTGCAGGGCAAATGATCTGGACGGTTACCGACAAAGAGTTTCCCGGGCTTAAGGTGACTTTGGATATCCTGCCAATGGCCACAACTACCGGAATGGCAGTCCGTGCTTCAGCCAAAGGTGCACAAAAGGGTGACAAGCTATTATGGGCTTTTGGAGGCGCCCAGCGGCGCAAAGACCAGAACCTGTCGTGGAAACTCGATGTGATGGGACAGCCAGAACTGCTAAACTGGGGTTTTGTTCCCCAGGAGTGTAAAAACAATTCGGTTGAAATAAAAGATAAATGCTTTTTTATTCGTCTTCCTGATGCTGAATCAACAGCCAATACACTTTTTACGGTAGCGGGTAGTTGCACCGCATTAACGCAAGCAAACATGGGAGAAGCCTCCGGCTGGAACAATGCTGCTGCGTTCCTGCAATCAAAGTCGCTTGATTTGCCACTTCTGAATGGAACCGTTGCAATTAAAAATGGGGAAACAATCTACTGGGCTTTTGAAGCTTTTAACAAGGTTGACAATCCCGATTTGTCACATGTTAATAATCCTGAAAAAGCATTTGCTGAAGGGTTAAAACGTACTGAAACTTTTCAAAACAGATTAAAAATAAATACGCCCGATCCTTTTTTGAATGCCATAGCCCAGGCTTCGGTAGCTGCTGTGGATGGAACCTGGTACCCTCCGGTTTTTGTGCATGGTGCTTTGCAGTGGAACATGCGGTTTCCAGGCTGGCGAACCATTTTTGGCGGTACGATGTACGGTTGGCATGACAGGGTGAGAGCCGAAGCAAAATTTTATACGGAAGCACAGATTAAAGTATCAGATAAAAAGGAAGCCAAGGCAGATCCTGCACTACTCATGACAGGGCAGCATCCCGATTCCCGGCTCTATGGTGTTGGACGCATCAATAAGGATCAGAACTTCTACGATATGCAGACGCAGTTTTTCGATCAGCTGATTGAAGAATATCGTTGGACAAATGATCCTGAATTAGTGAAAATCCTTCAGGAGGCTCTCGAACTGCATCTAATCTGGATTCGAGACTGTTTCGATCCGGATGGAGACGGAGTATATGAAAGTTATCTGAATACCTGGCCAACCGATTCGCAGTGGTACAATGGCGGAGGAACAGCTGAAGAAACTTCGTATGCGTACCGCGGTCATTTGGCGGCCAGAGATATGGCCCGCAATGCCGGGGATGCAGAAGCTGAAAAATATCACGCACAGATGCTGGAGAAGATAAAAAAAGGGTTTTTCGATAAACTTTGGATTTCAAAAAAAGGACACTCGGGCGCATATCGCGAACAAGGTGGACATGAACGGTTGCACCAGGACCCCTGGCTTTACAGTATCTTCCTGCCCGTTGATGCTGGCCTGACTACCCCGGTGCAATCCATCGAATCGGTGTATTATAGCGAGTGGGCCTTGCAAAACGACCGTATCCCCTCCGGAGGAAGACAAGTTTGGACCTCGAACTGGCTTCCTTCCATCTGGTCTATACGCGAATTGTGGCCTGGCGACAATTACCACCTGGCGCTTAGTTATTTTCAGGCAGGTCTGCCCAATGACGGCTATGATATCTTCCGCGGAACTTTTATACGCACTGCTTTCGACCATCTTTCTCCGGGAAATCTCGGAGGTATTCAGGGAGGAGTTGATTTTGGTGATTGCGTGCATACTTTTACCCGTACACTGGTTTCGGGACTCTTCGGATACCATCCCGATTATCCGAATGGGAAAGTGCAAATAGCTCCTCAATTTCCATCCGAATGGAACAATGCTTCAATTGAACTGCCTGATTTTAAAATAGCTTTCGAACGAAGGGGGAATACTAATAACTATCACATTAAATTGGCGCGAAAAGCAAAACTTGACCTGCTGTTCCCTGTATCATGCAACGAAATTAAAAATGTTACAGTAAACGGTAGGACAGTAAAATGGGAGTTGCTCCCGGCTGTTGGACGAAGCCTTGTAAAAATAGAACTTTCCCAATCGGACAAAGCCGAAGTGGCTATTGAAACAGGAAAAACCTTGCCTTATTATCCTCCCGTTGCCCTGGAAGGGAATGTCGGGGATGTTCTGAAAATCCCGGCTAAGGATGCCCAAATCATTTCAGTTGAAGATCCTCAAGGTGTGCTTGATAAGGTTAAGATGGAAAATGGATCACTTACCGCCAAACTGACTAATAATAAAGGTTATCATACCCTAATAGCCCGAACAATTTCTGGCAAAGCTCCTCAAACGAGGGTATTCCGGATTAAAATAAAAGATCCTGTGGGCGATGCAAAAGAGGCTGCCCGCTATGTTGTCGATGTACCCAAGAATGCCGAATGGGGAAATATCAGCATTAGTTCGCTTTTTAACGCGAATGTTATCACCATCTATCAGCAGCAATACCTGTCACCACGGCCAAATACGGTCTCAGCCCGGCTGGGGACTGATGGATATTCGCCATGGACATTTCCCTATTGGAAGAGTCATCCCCCGATTATAAAAACAGATAATATAAAGAATTTACTGGATGGTCAGAACCGGTTGGTAACTCCGCAGGGAGTTCCGTTTAGCTGGAAGGCAGATACAAATAACGTTGCATTTACCTCGATATGGGATCGTTATCCGAAGAAGATTGATTTTCCAATCAACAAAACTGGCAATGCGATCTATTTCCTTATCTGCGGTTCGACCAACGTGATGCAGTGCCAGATTTCCAACGCTGTTATTTACTTAAATTATGCTGATGGAAAAAAAGATTCACTGGAACTGATTCCCCCTGTAAATTACTGGAATTTAAGCACCATAGATTCTCATGCCACCGCACCTGGTCAAGGCAGTCGTACCGATTATACTTCAGAAGTTGACCGGCTTTGCATGCCTGCTAAATTTCCGGAAACAGTCCGATTAGGCGAAAACTGTCGCGCCATGCTTTTGAACCTGAAATTGCGAAAGGATGTGGAATTGAAAAGTGTTACACTCGAAACCTTGTCACAGGAAGTTGTGGTCGGATTAATGGGAATTACAATCCTTAAATAAAATAGATATCATGAATAAATATATCCTTTCAGCCTTTTTTATCTTCATCTGCTTTTTTGCACAAGGTCAAGAATGGAAAGCCCAATGGATTTCTACCATGGAGTGTCAAAGCGCTACCAATACCTGGCTGGCCTACCGGGAAACTGTCGATTTGCAGGCTAAACCTGAAAAGGCGGTTGCCAAAATTGCTGTTGACAGCAAATACTGGTTATGGATTAATGGACAAGTGGTTGTTTTTGAAGGAGGATTAAAGCGGGGCCCAAATCCATTGGACACATATTATGATGAAGTAGATATTGCGCCATACCTTAAATCAGGCAAGAACACCGTTGCCTTATTGGTTTGGTATTTCGGGAAAGATGGGTTTTCGCATAAAAGTAGCGGTCGGGCCGGATTGATCTTCGACTGCCAGTCGCCCGGATTTGAATTGCTGAGCGATAATTCCTGGAAATGTTCGCTGCTCAAATCCTATCTCACAGCAAGTGAACCCCTTCCCAATTTCAGGTTGCCCGAATCGAGTATCCTATACGATGCACGGAAAGACCTTGGCTCCTGGCAAACCGAAAACTACGACGAAAGTAATATGTCTGGGGCATTGGTTTTGGGGAAAGCAGGCGATTATCCCTGGAACAAACTGGTGAGACGCCCCATTCCACTGCTGAAGGATTTCGGGTTAAAAAGCTACCTTACACAAAATAAGTCTGCATTCTCACAAAACAACGACACAATCATTTGCGAACTTCCTTATAACGCGCAAGTCACCCCTTATCTTAAAGTTGAGGCCTCAGAGGGGATGAAGATCACCATATGCACCGATAACTATATCCACTTCAATGGAGGAGCTGATTTGATCAGAGCCGAATACATCACAAAAACAGGCGTACAGGAATATGAGAGCCTTGGCTGGATGAACGGACACAAAGTTTATTATATCATTCCCAAGGGAGTTAAAGTACTTGAATTGAAATACCGGGAGTCGGGTTATAACACCGAATTTGGTGGAAGTTTTCACTGTTCAGATCCCTTCTTCAATAAACTATGGGGAAAAGCAAATCGAACCCTTTATGTTACCATGCGCGACAGCTACATGGATTGTCCTGACCGCGAACGGGCTCAGTGGACCGGTGATGCAGTGAACGAGGCCGGCGAATCGTTTTATGCCTTGTCACCATCGAGCCATGCCCTGGCCAGAAAATGGCTGCATGAGATCATCGGTTGGCAAAGACCCGACGGCAGTTTGTTTGCACCTGTACCTACAGGAAACTGGAATGCGGAACTTCCCTGTCAGGTGTTGGCTAGTATTGGATATTATGGTTTGTGGACTTATTACCAATACACCGGCGATAAGCAAACCATTACCGATCTTTACACTGGGGTAAAACGTTACCTGAATCTATGGGTGCCGGACGGCAAGGGAACCATGAAGTTCCGCACCGGCGACTGGTCCTGGGGCGATTGGGGTGAGAACAAAGATATGTTGCTCATTTATAATCTTTGGTATTATCTGGCCATAAAAGGAGCACATAACATGGCTCTTGAATTGGGCAAAACTGATGATGCAGCCAAATATGCCGAGTTTATGGCCGATTTTAAAACCTCGTTCAACAAACAGTTCTGGCACGGAACAGCCTATCGTGACCCGGCTTACAAAGGCAGAACCGATGATCGCACTCAGGCATTAGCTGTGGTTTCCGGTGTTGCGGAAAAGGAAAAATACCCTGAGTTATTAAAAGTATTCCAGACAGAAGAACAAGCAAGCCCTTATATGGAAAAATATGTATTTGAGGCGATGATGCAGATGGGTTATGAAAAAGAAGCGTTGGAGCGCCATCAGAAACGTTTCTCCGGAATGGTAAATAACAATAGATTTACTACACTTTTCGAAGGCTGGGGAATTGGAAATGAAGGATATGGTGGAGGAACGGTAAACCATGCCTGGAGTGGTGGAGGGTTAACCATTCTGTCTCAATATGTTTGTGGAATCGCTCCGCTCAAACCCGGGTTTGAAAAGTTTAAGGTTATGCCACAATGCGGAAATCTGACTGAAGCTTCAGCAACTATGGAATCTGTTTGCGGCAAAATTCAAACCTCCTGGAAAAAACGACCCAAAGCTTTTGAACTACATGTGAGTGTCCCTGAATCAACCATAGCTTTGGTTGGGATACGATCGCAAAGTATTAAATCTGTAAGTTTAAACGGAAAAGTGGTTTGGAAGAACGGCGAATATCTAAATAAGTTGTTCCTTCCTAAGGAAAATATTCAAAACGGACGTATATGTTTTGAAATCAAATATGGAGAATGGTTTTTTGTTGCACAATAAAAAAATAAAAAATGATGAAATCAATTTTTAGGTCATCGATTCTAGTTGCCATCCTGCTATTAGTTGCATTTAGATCACCGGCAAAGGTAAAGGTAGTGATGTTTGGTGATTCAATTACTAAAATGGGTAACTGGAATGAATTATTTAAACGCGATGATGTAATAAACAGGGGTTTCCCCGGTTTTACCACTTCGCATTTAGTTTGGCTGATTCATGATAATGTGGTTGCCCTTCACCCTGAAATATGTTTTTTACAAGGAGGGATTAATGATATAGGCGTGGGCATTCCGCTAGGTCGAATCAAAAAGAATTACACCAGTTTGATTGACACACTTCTGGCAAACAAAATAACCCCTGTCGTTCAATCAACATTATACCAGGTTGACAATCCACAAAGTAAAGTGATGGTTGACAGCCTGAATCATTTTTTGGTTACCTTCTGCAAAATTCGACAGGTTCACTTTTTGGATATTAACTCAAAATTGAGCGCTGTCGAGGGATTAAGACCTGAATACTCAAAAGATGGAACCCATATTAATGAAGAAGCCTATCAGATATGGGGTAAGGAAATCAATGACTGTATAAAATTAATTTCACAAACTAAGCAGCTATCATCATTTTTGCCTGGCCAAATCTGGGACGATACCAATGGTGTGCCTGTCAATGCTCACGGAGGTGGAGTCCTTTTCCACGAGGGAAACTATTACTGGTATGGTGAGCATAAGGTTGAAGGCGCTTTGGGGAATACTGCGCAAGTGGGCGTACATGTTTATTCTTCAAAGGATTTGTATAACTGGACGGATAGGGGCATCGCCCTAAAAGTTTCAGAAGATCCCAAATGCGATATTGCCAAAGGCTGTGTATTGGAACGTCCGAAAGTCATATACAACCATAAGACGAAGAAATTTGTAATGTGGTTTCACCTTGAATTGAAAGATCAGGGGTATAATGCAGCCCGCTCAGGGGTTGCCATGAGTGATTATCCAACCGGTCCGTTCACTTTTATCCGGAGTTTTCGTCCAAATGCAGGTTATTGGCCTGTCAATGTTCAGAAATTTCATAAACTTCCCGTTTCAGATACGATCAAATCGGTTTATTGCGGAGGAAAAGGGTGCCTTCCGGCACATCCGGATACACTCAATATCCTGGGGCGCGATTTCAAAGGGGGGCAAATGGCCCGCGACATGAACCTGTTTGTTGACGACGATGGAAAAGCTTATCAAATCTACTCTTCAGAAGAAAACAGCACTCTACATATCTCACAGTTGACAGATGATTATCTGACCTATTCTGGCAAATATGGGCGGTTCTTTTCCAATCGCTACATGGAAGGCGCTGCAATGTTCAAAACAATTGAAGGCAAATATTACCTGATTGCCTCCGATTGCACCGGCTGGGCTCCCAATGCTGCCCGCTCTGCGGTGGCCGAATCAATTTGGGGTCCATGGAAAGAGTTGGGTAATCCTAGCATTGGCAAAGACTCATTAACAACTTTTCATTCACAAAGCACGTATATCCTTTCTGTCAGCGGTAAAAAGAACTCATTTATTTATATGGGCGACCGGTGGGAACCTAACAATGCTATTGACGGACGATATGTTTGGTTACCCCTGGAATTTGAAGGAGGAAGGCCTACCCTGAAGTGGTATGATGAATGGGATTTTAAAAATCCTTTACAAAACAAAAAATGAAGCAGTATATTATTTGAAAGAAGCAGGGAAGGTTGCTGGCTATTAAATTAAATCAAATAGTTATAGAAATATATTTGGACTTATGAACTCAAGAGATTTGTTACAGAAAACATTAAACCACCAAGAGCCGGATCGGATAGTTTTTGACATGGGCTCAAATGCAGTTACTGGTATCCATGTAAAAACTTTAGAGAATCTTTGTAAATACTATGGACTTGAAAAACGTCCTGTGAGGTTAATAGAACCATACCAAATGCTAGGTTTAGTCGAGGAAGACCTGATTGAGGCAATCGGAATAGATGTAATTGGGATATGGGGTCACGATAATATGTTAGGTTATAGTAACCAACCGCCATTAAAACTCTTCAAGACTTTCTGGGGGCAGGAAATTCTTGTTCCGGATAAGTTCAATACTATAACTGACGAAAAAGGCGATCTGCTCTCTTTCCCGGAGGGAGATACATCCGTTCCCCCTTCAGCGAAGATGCCTATGGCCAGCTATTTTTTCGACGCCATTGAAAGACAGCAATATATTGATGATGAAAATCTTAAGGTGGAGGATAATCTTGAGGATTTTGAGCCAGTTACAGATTCAACATTGCAGTATTGGAAAGCCGAGGTAGAAAAAGAGCGTAAGAAAGGTAAAGGAATAGTTGCCGGATTAGGTGGTACAGGACTTGGCGACATAGCCCTGGTTCCGGGGATGCAGTTAAAACATCCAAAGGGAATACGTGCCATACCTGAATGGTATATGAGTACCATAATGCGCATTGATTATATCAGGGAATTATTTGACAGACAAACCTTTCTTGCAGTTGAAAATCTGCAACGAATATACAAGACCATTGGGAATGATATTGATGTTGTTTTTATTTGTGGAACTGATTTCGGAACTCAAGATTCTACCTTTTGCTCTCCTGAACAATTTGACGATTTGTGGCTACCCTATTATCTCAGAATTAATGATTGGATACACACCAATACTAATTGGAAAACCTTTAAGCATTCGTGTGGGGCAGTAGAAAACTTCATGTACCGGTTTATCGATGCCGGTTTCGACATCATTAATCCGGTACAGGTGAGTGCCAAAGGGATGGACCCTAAACATCTGAAAGAAACTTACGGGAAGCACCTCACATTCTGGGGAGGAGGTGTTAATACACAAACCACGCTCCCATATGGTACACCACAACAAGTGCGTGAAGAAGTGCTTCGTCACTGCGAAGTTTTCGCAAAAGATGGTGGATTTGTTTTTAACACGGTGCATAATATCCAGGCAAATGTTCCTGTTGAGAATATAGTTGCAATGATTGATGCGGTTCACGAATTTAATGGACACTAGTAAAAGGAGATTATGATTTACACTAGCAAGAATTGGACATAATTAATACATAAATTCGAAAATTAAATTATCGCCATGCAAAAGATCACCCATTTAGCCTTCGCTAATTTTCTCTTATTTGGCTTAGCTTTTTCCTGTACACAGAGGGGGAAAGCAGAATTTTCCGTAAAAAGCACGCCTGAAAATTGTCCATTTAAACAATCAATGGTATTCTCAGGCCTCGAAATCGGTTCAAAAAATAAAAACTATTTGGATCAAAAGATTAATGCTGATACCTGGTACCCGTCGTGGGCAACTGATGGAAATATGTATTCTCCATGGACAGATGGGTCAGTAAAAGGAGTTACAAGTAATTCTGCCGGGAAAGAAGCTACAACAGGGTATGCGACAATTATTGGAGATGATCCGATGAATCTGACGATTATCAATGAAGCCCTTTACAAATCTGATCCAAATCCTTATGAAAGTCGATACCCATGTGGTTCTCTTCTCTATGATGGTGTGTGGTATTATGGAACTTACTGTTTATATGGCGGTCAGGTAACAAAAAACAATAACATATCGTATAATTGGCCATGGATGGGACCTTTTGTTGGATTTCGATATTCAACAGATTTGGGCAAGACCTGGACACAAACTCAACGTACACCAACCAACCCCTTATTTAATGAACGTACCCAAAATGGAGAACCAGTTAAAATAGGAGCTCCTCATTTTGTTGATTTTGGGAAAAATATGCAGCATTCGCCCGATGGAAAAGCATATCTTGTTGCCCATGGTTCAAGTAATGGAATAAACAGACGTTTTGGATATGACAGCTGGATTACAGGCGATGAAATCTATCTGATCAGGGTAACCCCAGGTATTGAAAACATGAACGATCCATCCAAATACGAATTCTGGAATGGGATGATATGGACCCGTGATTTCGGGCAATTAAAACCGATTGCGAGCTGGCAGGATAATATGGGGTGCGCAACCATGACTTATAATGCACCCTTGAAACGTTACCTGATGTGCGTTACAGATGGAGGGACAACTGGCGGTTTTTACAATACTTACGTTCTTGAATCTTCTGAAATTACTGGCCCGTGGAAAATGGTACAGTATTTTAAACATTTTGGAGAGCAAGCTTATTTCGTAAACATCCCATCAAAATTTATCAGTAAAGATGGTAAAAGGTTTTGGTTATGCTATTCTGCAAATTTCGCTTCTGACTGGGATGGGCAAAAAATCCAGCCATTGCCAGCGGGTAGCTGTTACAGCCTATGTTTGCAAGAAGTTAAACTATATTGAATACTATTCAAACCTATACACAAATATTTACCTTATAATCTTTTAGTTTAGTACGAAATGTCCAACAAACACAGTCTTACAACCAAAGAGTATCTTGTCCCGTTTATTTTTATCACCTTCCTCTTTTTCCTCTGGGGTATTGCCCACGGGATGATTGATACCCTTGACAAACACTTCCAGCAGATTCTTCATTTAACGAAGTCGCAGTCAAGTATGATACAGTTTTCACTTTATGGAGCCTATTTCGGGATGGCACTTCCTGCAGGACTTTTTATGCGCAAGTTTGGATACAAGAAAGGGATTGTCCTTGGGCTTTCACTATTTGCTACGGGAGCCTTTTTGATTGCCGGATCAACCTCGTTTGAGTCTTTCTGGGTATTCCTCTCCTGCCTTTTTATTCTTGGATGTGGCCTGGCAACCCTCGAAACAGCAGCAAATCCCTATGTTACCAAGCTTGGAACAAAGAAGTCTGCAGCACAGCGAATAAATTTCTCTCAGTCTTTCAATGGACTGGCCTGGGTGATTGGACCACTGATTGGTTTATACATTTATGGTAATCAGGGTACTGCTCCGGGTGAGAAACTTACTTCCATGATTCTTCCTTTTGCGATGATCGGCTTAGTTGTACTAATCGTAGCTTTGATTTTTTTGCGACTTCCACTCCCTGAAATTTCAGAAGAAGAGACAGGTCACGGACATGGTATTATAGAGCCAAGTGTAATCGAAAAACCCTCATTCCATAAACCCTTAATAAAACAGTCCCATTTTGTAATGGGGGCAATATCCCAATTTTGCTATGTTGCGGCTCAAACGGGAATCTTCAGTTACCTGATTAATTTTGTGACAGATAAAAACCAGAATCCCCGTTTTGATGTTCAAAATGGTCCCTGCTTTCTCTCTATAGGCTTTGCTTTATTTATGATTGGCCGTATGTCGGGTAGTTATATCATGAGCAGGGTAAAACCAGCAAAGATTCTTGCGATCAATGCCGGATTAAGCATTTTATTGCTGCCGGTTGTAAGCATGAATGTGGGATGGGTCTCGCTTATTGCACTTTACACCGTGTTCTTACTTATGTCTATCATGTTTCCGACAATCTTCGCGCTGGGAATCAAAGATCTCGGTCCTCAAACCAAGAAGGGGGCATCAATAATTGTTATGGCCGTAGTAGGTGGGGCCGTATTTCCGCCGTTGATGGGGCATATTTCAGATCTCTATTCTATGTCGGTCGGATTCCTGGCGCCAATTCCGCTGTTTATGTTTATTCTTTATTATGCGATGAAGGGGCATCATGTGAAGGGCTAAGATTTAGTGTTTTCTATCAGGCTCCCTAATTCATTCGCTGTAAAGCTTCGCTCTGACAATCTCACATTTCTGCATTATTACCTCATCTGTCAATTCTTTTGTTTTAAAGGATTTTAATAAACTAACCAATTTTGAATTGATAGCTTCCTTTTCCAATTCTTTAGAAAGCCTAATCTTTTTATTTGCAGGAAGTTTTCTTACAATCTGCATTATCTGATTGAAATTTAATTGATATTCTACAGCTGTTTTCATCCTTTTTGTTTTTACAAATATACAAAATTCGATCTCCAAATTCAATATTGATCTTATCTGCCTTGAAACCAGATGAGCAGCGTGAAAGGAAACAACAACATTTGAAACGCAATTATCGCCTCTCTTGCCATCATCATGCACAGAGAGGTTGTCTAAAGTCTTCCCAAATAATCAAATCGTCAAATCAAATCCTGCTTGGTTATTCACACTTGGCAGTAGAGCAATCAGGATCTTGTTCGGTTATCCGAACTTTGCCGGACAGCAATCAACCTATCATTTGTTTACCCACACTTTGCAGAAGAACAATCCGGGCCTGGTTTGGTTATTCACAACTTTGCTGGAAACCATTTAAGATCTTGTTTGGTTATCCACATTATGCAGGTAATCATTCAGGATGATGTTTGGTTATCCACACTTTGAAGAAGAGTAAATCAGATTCTTTTGGGGTAACCCAAAATTATTTGGAAAGCCTCCCGGATCCGATTTGGCAGGCTGATTTTTTTCAGACTTCAATCATGTCCCCATTGTAAAGTTTTTCAACTAAAAAGTAATAAATACATATTTTTTGATAAAAGTTAGTGTAATTTATTGTATATGAAGATTTTTTTTATTAAAAAACCAAATAAAGTCAAAATATTTTCGTATTATTGATTATTCAGTTTTTTTTAATTTAATTTATTTTATAACCATAAAACATGTTTTATGAAAAAACTACCTTTTAGTCTGTTAAGCTCGAATGAACTTTTCACCACCTCCAGCCGCATCAATGAGGCATGCAAACTTTCTCTTAGCAGCGATATTTATGTTTCTAATTTATGCTCTTCTATCGATCAGGGTAACAACGATCTTTCAAAAGGATTGGGTAAGTCGTTAAACATCTAAAATATACTCATTGATTGCAAATTTGTCCGTCCCTGCAGCAGTAAAGGATATGGAATGCGTCGGAGCGACAGAATGGTTCGCACAACTAAAAACCAGTCAGTCAGAATTTGAAAAAATATATAACGCTAAGATTGTCACAGAATCAGCAGTTGATTATCCGCTTGTAAAAGATGCAAGGGAGCGGATTTCCGGATATCTGAAGGGATTAATGAACTATATCGAAATCAACACCGATCTTGACGAATCTAAATTTGGGTCAACCAATGACAAAATCAACGAAATTATCACAGAGTTTGTCGCCATAATCCGCGCACGTGAAACACGCAGCGAAAATAAGAAAGAAAAACCGGACAAAGCTACGGTCTAAGCTTTGTCCAGCAAAATAAAGTTGTAATGATTTGTAATTAAAAATAGAGCTTATCAGCCAGGTAGGCTCTATTTTATATGAATGCAGGTTGGGTGTCACTTAACATGCTTTACTCCGTGTTTTTACTTATGTCAATCATGTTCCCGACAATTCTCGCGTTTGGAATTAAAGATCAAGAGTCCTATACAAAAAAAAGGCTTCAATTATTGTTATAGCCTTAGTTGGTGGAGCCATAATCCCTCCATTTATGGGACATATTTCGGATCTTTATTCAAGTCAATCGGCTTTTGGGCTCCGATTCCATTGTTTATATTTATACTTTATTATGCAATAATGGGGTATCATGTATAGTGTTAAAAGTTATTAGGCAATAAACGAAGTTTAGAAAATTATTTTCTATATTTTCACCTTGAAATAGCCATGGTTGATAAATCACAAACCGAAAATGAAAATATCACCATGGCTATTCCATCTGGCCCTTTAAAAAACA
>Ga0364859_10474_pt1 | contig 20132 bp, 21 predicted proteins | sample ExccelAu500001D3_FD_206911 | JGI IMG/M metagenome (GOLD analysis project Ga0364859, IMG submission 206911) | Enriched cells from Trout Bog Lake Hypolimnion, Wisconsin, USA - BchlTB.Aug20.5000.01 .D3 | ecosystem: Environmental > Aquatic > Freshwater > Lake > Hypolimnion/Profundal zone | place: USA...
CGGGATAAGGAAAATGCTTCCGATCATGCCCATAAATACAATAAAGTTGTTCGCCAGCGTGTTCACAAAGGCAGGTATCTTGAAGAACTTGAAATCGACGACTGGCTCCGTCTCGTTTTTCTCTACAAAGTAGAATGATAAGCCGAAGACGACCGTCCCTATGTAGCACGCAATGCTTGCAGCGGACCCCCAGCCCCACGTTTGCCCCTGGTCCAGCACAAGAGTGAGCGTGAAAAGCGCAGCTGCCAAAAGCGAAGAACCCCACCAGTCAAAATGGGTCTGCCGTTTCGCGCCAACCGATTCATCGATGAACGTGAGTGCCAAAAAGAGCCCGATGATGCCAAGCGGGATATTGATAAAGAACACGGCGCGCCAATTGAAATTATCAATGAGCGGTCCACCGATGAGCGGACCGAATACCGACGCGACCGCGAACGCCGCGGACCATATGCCAAGTGCCTGCGCGCGCTCTTTGAGGTCGGTGAAGGTCACTGCCAGAATTGCCATTGCTGTAGGATAATCGGCAGAAACCGCAAATCCCTGGATGACTCGGAAGACGATCATCGAAGAAAGGTTCCATGCTACCGCGCATAGGCCTGAAGCTATAATAAAACCTACAAAGCCAATGATATATATCTTTTTTCGTCCGGCGGTATCGCCCAACTTGCCCCAGACCGGCACGAAGACCGCGTTCGCCAAAATATAGGCGGTCGAAATCCACGCCGCGTCGGAAACGCTGATACTGAAATCACCAATGATCTTCGGCAGAGCAAGGTTCACCACCGTCTGGTCAAGACGTCCAAGGAACGTCCCAAAAATGACGGTAAAGAGTATCCACCAGCGGACGTTACTTTCTCCTTTCACTATTGCTTATAGACCCAAATCTTGGCCGACATGCCGTTCTTTAATTCCGGATATAACGACGGATCGAAGCGCACCTTCACCGCGAACTGGTTCGTCGGGCGCTGGTCGGAGATATTGAACACCACATCGCTTTGATTCGACGTCTGGCTGACCTCGTCAACAATACCCTTGTATGTTTTTGAGCCAAAGGCATCTACCGTAAAAGTGGCGAGATCGCCCACTTGGACGTTCGACAAGCCCTTGTTCTCATCAAGATTTCCAACCACGCGAAGCTGGGTCGGGTCGATCATGGTCGCAACCGTCCCCTGTCCCGTCATTACATTCACGTACTGGCCGATATTGTTGTTCACCGAAACGATTTCTCCCGCAACTTTCGCCTTCACGATCTCGGCGCCCACGCGCGCGACGGGAGTATTGATGGCCACGATATCTCCGTCGTTCACGTACACCTCCTCGATCACCCCCGAATTCACCGGGGAAAGATTGATGAGCGGCGCAGAGATCTGGGAGAGATCAATGTAGACCGTTTTGGAAGAAACATACCAATATAATCCGCCGCCGATGACGGCGATGACGACGAGCCCCAAGATCACCCATACAACAAGTTTCGTATTCGCCTTTTTTGCTGGCGCATCGTGCTCCTGTGTTTTATTTTCGTGTTCAGCCATAGTGGTGGTTATTAAAAGTTATTTATACGATCGCCGACGCTCAATCCTGACGTTATTTCCGTCATGCCATTGTCGCCGACAAGCCCAATTTGCACTGATTGCTTCACGATAGCGCCGTTTTTCTCCACCAGAACGAAGTGATTATTATTGTCGTTTATCACCAAATTGCTTGGCACTTCAACAACATTGTCATTTTCCCCTTCAATGATGTGGACATTGCCTGTCATACCATCCTTTACGCGACTGTCTGCTTTTGTAAAGTGCAGAGTTACCATATAGGCTGCAGAGCCATTCACCTGCGTTTGCGCCGCATCGATCGTGCTCACGGTCGCAGGAAGGACCGTTCCCGTTCCTAACGCATCAAGTGTCACGTTTGCGATATCGCCGGTTTTTATTTTTGCGACATCTGATTCTGATACATACGTTTCTATTTTCAACCCGCTGTTATTGATGAGCGACATAAGTGGAGTGCCCGGCGAAACCACTTGGCCAACCTGAGCCGTCAAATTCTGTACCACACCCGAAAATGGCGCCACAAGCGATGCATGCTCGAGTGCCACGTGGGCATTTGTCGCGCCTGCCTGCGCCTGAGCCACTACAGCCTGTTGCGCCTCGATAGACTGGGAGGTCGCGCCTGCCTGCGCGAGCGTCAATTGGTTCTGCGCCGCAGTAAGAGCGGACCCATCTCCGGAAATGGCGCTGATGGAGGCTTGCACCTCAGCGCGCGCTGCCGCGACATCGCCTTTGTACTGCGCGAGCACTGACGCGGGAAGCGCTGAGCTCGGCGCTGCGTCATTGACGACAAGCGCAAGTCCATCGATATATGCTTTTACCTGCTGCAGCGTTGTGCCCGCCGTTCCCGCGAGCGCGACCGGGTCGGAGCTCGTCGCATTCAACGCAGCGTACCACTGCGAAAGCGCAAGGACTATCTGAAGGCGCTGGCTCTGAATATTGGTCACGGTCTGTGAGTTGCTGGTCGGAACCGAAAAAATTGGGTTGGTCGTCTGGGTGTTCGCGAATAGATTATCAAGCTGATTGCGCACGGCATCATCGGTGGCGCTATAAGCGTTCTGAACGGCAATAGCCAGCGTCTGGTGCGCGCTCGTGACGGCGCTCTGGTCGATTTGCAGCTGCTCTGGGCGCGTACCGCTCTGCAACTGATCAAGTTGCGCCTGTGCACCAGCAAGTGCCGCGTTGGCCTGTTGTACTGCGGCATTCAACTGCGCCATATCAAGATCGGCGAGCACCGCTCCCGCCGCTACTGCGCTTCCTTCGCTTACGTAGACGTGGGCGATCTGGCCACCTTCTTGGAATGAGACTGCAGCGCTATTCTCGGCGAGCACGCTCCCCGATTCATCAACCGACTCGATGACGTTTCCCTTTCCTACCGTATTTTGGCTAAATGTCGGCGCATTGCTCGAGTTGATATACCAAAAAATGCCGCCTCCCACGAGGACGAGCGCGACGACGCCAAGGGTGATGATATTGTTCTTCTTTCGTAAAAAGTGCTTCATGGGACGGTTATAGATTATTTTTTAATATTTTTTTAATGATAGTGGTAAATTGCAGTCGCTCAGTCGGGGTCAGCACGCCGAATATCTTCTTTAGCTCATTCACCTTGTTCGTTATGCCATTCTTGAGGATCTTCGCGCCGCTCGGGGTCAGGCTCACTCGGACCGATCGGCGATCTTTGGGATCAAGAATGCGCTTAAGCATTTTTGCCTTCACAAGGCTATCTATCATGAGCGTCGCCGCCGGTGGTGACACATGAAAATTCTTGGCGATATCCCTCATGTGAGGCTGTCCGCTTTCTTCCACGAACCTCAGCGCCTCGAATTCCAACAAGGAATTGCATTGGCCATTGTTGATCTTCTTGTGCATTTTGTCCCTCATCACCCGCCCCATGGTGAATACGAGGGACACCAGTTCTTCCATTGATGTTTGTTTGCGTGCCATGACCTATGCTTTATATATTAAACTATTAGGTTACTTAACTATTATACCGCAACAGTAGGCCGTGTCAAGCCGAAAAAGCCTCTTTTAATAGCGTTCCTGGGCCTCGCGTACCAACCCCTCGATAAGAAAATCAATATCAATGGAGGCAACGCCAACAACCTTGTCCGCCCCGCCGTAATAGACGAACAACTGGTTCTTTATCACCACAGCGCCGCACGGGAAGACGACATTGCTCACTATCCCCTCGCGCTCATAGGGAGTCCTTGGCTCAAAGAGCGGATCGTGGGTCCGATAAAGTATTTTTGTGGGATCTTTTTTGTCGAGCAACGCCACGCGAACGTTATAATGGCCGGTGCGCCTCGAAATGCCATGGTACAGAAGCAGCCATCCATATCTCGTCTCTATGGGCGGTGCAGTGATGCCGATCCGCTTGGAATCCCATGCGGTATCGCGTGGATGCATAAGAATGCTCCCGCGCAAGAATTTTCCCCCGCTGAACGTCAGGTCGTCCACGGCATCGATCCATATCTCCGAACCAAGTCGATGGAGGAAGACGTATTTCCCCTTGATCTGCTTGGGAAACAAGGCAGCATCTTTGTCATCCATTCCTGGGGGCGAAATGAGCATCGGTTGTGCCCAATTCCATCGTTGCGCCAAAAAATCCTTTTCGTTGATCGAGGTGAACGCCACCCGTGGCGGATCGATGCCATCGAATGCCGCGTAGCACATATAGATCGTATCACCGAGCTTCGTAATGCGCGGATCTTCACAACCCGAATTGCCTCCAGGGACCCTTTTCTGTTCAAAATCGGCACGTGGGACATAGATAGGCTCGGGTAACCGTTCGGCGATATGGACACCGTCCGGCGAGGATGCGTATCCGATCACCGACGTGTTGTCGGCGGACATGGCCCGATATAGGATATGCACCGCGCCGCCGGTGTATATCGCGGCGGGATTGAACGTACACTGAGCTTCCCATGCATGTTCTGAAAGCGGGGCGATGATCGGATTGCCCTCATACCGCTTGAGCTGCCGCTCCTCGGTAAACAAGAGTTGTTCGATCAATTCTTTCTTTTTCAATGTCGCCACGCATGCGGTTGTGTCTGCTGCGCCATAATAGAGGTGGATGTCCGCTCCTTTTATGAGCGCACCAGAAGGGAAAACAATATGCGGCACGCGGCCATAAAGTTCATACTCTTCCTGTGGGATCATGAATGGCCGCTTCACCTCACCAATGACCGTTTTGGGGTCGTCCAAAGCGAGCAATACCGCCTGTATGCCGAATATCGCCGGTGGTGAAAAATAGTTATCGATATAAGAATAAAAGACAAGCCAGCCCTCTTTTGTTTTAAGCGGAGCGGATCCAACCTCGATTTGGTCTTTCTCATTCTGTTCAATAGCAATCGCATGGTCCTCAAAGTGCGCATACCATGCATCCCAATAATCCTTCGACCAGATGTCCTCAATATTATCGAAAAATGCGAGGCAGATCTTTGCCGGCGGCCGGTCGGTATTCACGGTGATCAAAGCCGCGATCTTGCCGTTCACGCGCTCCGGAAAGAGTGCCATGGCCTTCGCGTTGAATGGCGTAACGAGATGCCGCGCGTCGATCGTTTTGAAATCTTTCGTGATGGCAACGGCAACCTTGATGCCATCGGCGGAAAACTCAGACACCGCAGTATAAAAAATATAATAGCTCCCTTCAAATTCAGTGACGCGAGGATCTTCACAGCCAAATTTTTCCCAAGGCTCGACCGGCGCGATCAATTGCTCCCGCGTTCCGAATCGCGTACCATTCTTGCCAGCCGCATGCCCAATGGAAGAAACTTCCACCTCGGCGCCATCGATGTTCTGCTTTGCGCCGACAGCACGGAAGAGCATATGCGCCACGCCATCCTTACCTTCCACTACTGAAGGATTGAACGTCGCCTCCGATTCCCACGATACCGTGCTATCTGGAATAAGAATGGGGTTCTCGGGGAATCGTTTAACGTTTGCCATTGGATCGTTTGGCTATTGTCTTTTCCGGCGCAAGGCGCGGGACACCGCATTTTTTTAGTTCATCCAAGAAGCGCTCCAGATTTGCCATGGCTACACATGCCACAGAATCGCCGCCGCCGTAATAGACATAAAGTTCGCCGTCTTTTATCACCGCACCGCATGAATAAACGATGCCCGGCTTGAATCCTTGATTTTCATAATCAAAGTCGGGCTCGAGGATCGGTGCGTTCGAACGATAAAGCACCTTTGTCGGGTCATCGACATCAAGCAGCATCGCTCCAAGCTTATAACGGCCCGGGTCGCGCTCATCGACGGCATGGTATAACACAAGCCAGCCATCGCTCGTCCTCATTGGCGAAGGACCGACACCTCGCACCCAGCCGTCCCATACTCCTTTGCGAAATTCTACCTGGCCGTTGGGAGGACGCGAACTTTTTATGAACGTTGTTTCATCAAAATCCAATGAATCAACATACTCGACCATTATCTCTGGCGTGATACCATGCAGAATCGCATATTTCCCACGGATCTTCTCCGGGAAGATGACCCAGTTTTTATGGATCTCACCCGGTGGTGATATCATCGCCGGCTTTTTCCACTTCCATTTCTTGTTTAAAAAATCATCGAGCTTGATCGACGACAATGCCACACGTATAGAACCCCATCCATCGAACGCGGTGTAGGTAAGGTATATCGTTCCGTCGATGAGGGTGAGGCGAGGGTCTTCGCAGCCGCCATTCCATCCCCCACCCGAACAATATGCGGGATCGGTGACATGCTGCAGTTCTTTCGGCACTATCTCTTTCGTGGTGAAAGGAATATACGCCGGGTCGTGCAACCGATCGACGAACGAAACGCCATCGTCGCTCCCCGCGTAGCCTAGCACCGAAACATCATCACCGCCTATCGCGCGATAAAGCAGGTGCACGCGATCGTCCGCGTATACCGCTCCCGGATTGAACGTTGCCTTCATCTCCCAGTAGTGACCGGTTCGCGGTTCGATGATCGGATTGCTCTCGTGCCGTTCAAGTTGGCGCGGCTTCTTCTGCGCGACGCGTTGCGAGATAACCCGAACCGCGCGCAATAATCGGTCGGATTTTTTCTGGCGCACGCTTTTGGGTCGTGCCACCGTTATTTTTTTCTTTTTAGGCCCTTGCTCTTTTTTCTGCGCTTTTTTTGTTGGCATAGGAGATTTTACACAAAGACGAATAAAACACCGGCCAATTCATCGCGGTGAACCATATAAATATTATATACCGGTCCGCGTATTCATTGAGGGCATGCTGTGGATAACCAGAATCCCCGCACATGCGGGGATTCTAAAAAACTACTGGCCCGCGGGTGCGCCGGGAGCATTTCTGCCACCACCGGCACCTGTTGCTGCCCGAACCTGGATCGATTGTGCCGTCAAGCTGCCATCGGAATTGGTCGTCCCTCCGATCATCACATTGGTCCCCGTCATAAGCTTGCTCACCGAAACAACGGTTGGCTCTGTTACCGATGTGGAGCTGGAATAGAATACTACCTCAGAGCTACCGGTCGGAAGCTGAAGCGTAATGCTCGAGCTATCCATCGCGGTGATCTGCCCGCTTACAAACCCTCCGCCGTTCGCTCCCGCTCCCCTTCGTGTGGATGAATTAAAAGTCCCGCCGCCATTCGCAAATCCGCCCGATCGTGAACCCGCACCCATCGATTGTCCATAAACAAATCCTCCCGCTAATGCGGCGATCGCTACCACCGCCCAAATGATATGCACCAAATATTTTTTTGTCATTGTTCTTGTTTTTAATTATTAATTGCGACCTTTTCGCCTACTCATAGCGCAAAGCTTCAATGGGATTAAGACCGGCAGCTCTCCGAGCTGGATAATAGCCAAAAATGATGCCGATGGCCGCCGACACAAAGAATGCGAGCAAAATATAGGGGATGGAAACACTTGTAGTGATTCCCGTAAAGAAAGATATGGCGACGGCGGCAAGCCAGCCGAGGACGATACCAATGAATCCCCCGGTGAAAGTAAGCATCACCGATTCAGCAAGGAACTGAAGCGTGATGTCGTTTTTCTTCGCGCCGATCGCCTTACGAAGCCCGATCTCGCGCGTACGCTCCGTGACGGTCGTAAGCATCATGTTCATAATGCCAATGCCGCCGACCAGTAGCGAGATGGCGGCGATAGCGGCGAGCAATGTGGTGAATGTGCCCGTAACGGAAGATGCCGTGGAGACGATGCTTGCCTGGTTTAGTATATTGAAATCGGCTTGCGTGGGATCGGAAATATTATGTCGCTGGAGTAATAAGGTGGTGATGTCATTTTGTACCTGCGTCATCGCACTCTGTGTCGACGCCTCAACATCAACCTCGGTCACATAGCTCGTGCTCCCTAAAAGGAAATGCTGGGCGGTCGTAAGTGGGACATAGATCACATCATCCTGGTTGCTAAAGCCACTGCCGCCCTTTGCCACAGTAATGCCGACCACCGTGAACTGCACTCCTTTGATCTGGATTGTCTGCCCGATTGCCATATCCGGAGTGGCACTCGCGTTAGTGCTTGGCGCGAAGAGATCCTGCAGCACCGTAGGACCGATCACCGCAATGCGATTCGAAGCGCTTACGTCGGTATCGGTGATAAAGGCTCCTGTATCTACCGCCACGTTTCGTACCTGTGGGTATGCCGACGTCGTCCCCATCACGCTCGTGTTTGTGTTGCTTGTTTTATAGATAACCTGGTATCGTCCGCTCACCTCTGGAGCGACCGCGGCAACGTTGCTCACCGACGCGATGGCCGTCGCGTCGTCCGGCGTGAGGGTTTGCGAACTCCCTCCGGCCGAGCGCACTGTCGTCCCAAACGATCGTGCCGCGCCCGGCATCACCATCACAAGGTTTGCGCCCAAAGAGTTGATATTTGCCTGAATGGAGGCTTGTGATCCCTGTCCGACCGCGACGAGCGCGATCACGGAGGCAATGCCGATCACGATGCCAAGCATCGTCAAGCCCGACCGCACTTTGTTTACGGTCACCGCGCTATATGTTTCTTCCCAGAGATCACGTGTTGTCATGTGGAATGTTTTTTTCGTTTCGTGCCATCAACTTTTTGGGGTTCTTCTCATCGGTCACTATGTTGCCATCAAGAATATGAATGATTCGATCGGCGTGCTGGGCCACGTACGGCTCATGGGTGATGAGCACGATCGTCTTGCCATGTTCCACATTGAGAGACTGGAACGTATGGAGAACTATTTCGCCGGTTTTCGAATCGAGGTTGCCCGTCGGCTCGTCGGCAAGGATGAGCGCCGGATTGTTCACAAGCGACCGCGCGATCGCAACGCGCTGCATCATGCCTCCCGAGATCTGGTTCGAGTGATACGACCAAAACGCCTTTGGGAATGCCGCGGCGGTAAGGGCTTCTTCCGCAATCCTCTCGCGCTCCAATTTCGGCATGTTCGCGTAGATGAGCGGCAAAGAAACATTGCGCAGAACGCTCGTGCGAGGAAGTAAATTGAACGCCTGGAAAACGAATCCGATCTTTTCCCGGCGGATATCAGCAAGCTCTTCGTCGGAAAGCTTGGAGACGTCTTTGTTGTCCAGAAAATATTCGCCGCTCGTCGGAGTATCAAGGGCACCCAGGATGTGCATGAGCGTGGACTTCCCGGAACCGGACGGTCCCATAATGGCGACGAATTCGCCCTCCTTTATGGAAAAGGTTATCCCCTTCAGAACGGTCACCTCGGTATCACCGGTTCCATATACTTTCTTGATATTTTTACACTCGATAATATCTTTCTTCATGCGTCGTTATTGTTATCCGCCGACCCGACCTGCACCGCCGGTTGGGCGAGCGCCACCTGCGCCACTAAGAAGTTGGAGCGCGCTCGTGCCGCCGGAAGCGGTCGCAGTCGTGCTTTTCGCCGATGTTGATTTTATGGTCTGGACGATGATCTGATCTCCCACGCTTACCCCGGATGTTATTTCCGTCATCGTACTGTTTACGAGACCAGTGGTAACCTGGACGCGCTTGGTGCTCGCAAGCTCGATACCGCCCGTGCTCGATGCGAGCTCCGCAGCTGAGAGTGGCGTCGCGGGCTCAAGGATGTAGGACGCACCATTTGACGTAACAAGTGCAGCATTGGGGACAGCAATCACATTTTGGTCGGCTTGCGTCACAATATCCGCCGTGACGCTCATGCCGGGTTTCACCTGCATGCTGCTTGTCGTATCCGCGGGCTGGGAGAACCCGACTTGGACGTTGTAGCTCACCACTCCCTGGCTCACAGTCCCTACTGGGTCGATCTCTACGACGGTACCGGCAAGGGAAAGCGTGCTGAGGGCGGAAAAAGTAAGCGTCGCCTTGTCGCCCACCGCAACCTTTGCGGCGTCGATCTCGTTGAGGGTCACTTGTGCCACTTGGCCATCGCCAACAATGGTCACTGGACTCGTTCCTGACGCTTCACCGATGGTCGCGCCGATAGCGGAGACAACTCCGGAGATGGGCGCGGTTATCGAAGTATAGTCAAGATTTTGTTGGGCCGTCGTCAAATTATTCTGTGCGCTCTGCACGCTGATCTGTTGGGAAAGCAACGTCGTCTGCGTCGGTCCCGCAAGAAGCTCATTCAAGGTTTCACTTGCCTGCCGCAACGAATTCTGCGTGTTGATGATATTATTTCTATCGCTCGCGATATTTGTTATTGTGCTTTGCACTCCTGTTTCCGCACTGGACATTGTCGCGGTATAGGTTGAAAAACTGTTCTGAAGCGTGGTAACGACAGTGGGAAGAGGCTTTGTGCTGCTGCTCTCCGTTGGATACGAGTCGATCACGTAGTTCAAAAAGTCCTTTCCTGCCTTTACGGCATCGCTCACGGTTTGCGCCGTGCCATAGGTTTCCGCGAACATTGCGTCCATGGCGGCCGGGCTGGAATCTGACGTGATTGCGTGGTAGTCGGTAAGGTTTTTCTGATATGCAGCGGTGGCGGCGACGTATTCCGCCTGGAGTGTATCTTTATATGGGATCACTCCCGGCTGAAGATAGTTCGGCATGAGGCTCACGAACGCATCGGGATCGCTCTGGGCTTTCGTAATATCATTCCCCTGCACAAAGTTTTGCAATCCGGTCATCACCGTCTGAAGATTCACAAATGTCGGGCCAAGATTGCCGAAACCACTTTGATAATCTTGAGCTAGCGTCGTGGACGCATTCACCACCGACTGTTCGGCCGTCGTGACGGCGTCCTGCTCCTGCAACAACGTCGTGGTTGAAACCTGTTGCAGCTCCTGAAGTGAAAGTTGAGCTTGCTGAAGCGAAAGTTGAGCTTGCTTCACAGCTCTTTCTTCGGTGGTTGGATCCATCTGCACCAGCAATTGACCTGCGGCCACATGCTGCCCAACCTTGACCGGCACGCGCGTCACCGTCTCTGAAACCTTTGCCGCAACATTGATGGTGGTCCCGGCTTGCACTTGGCCAGTGCCAGATACTGAGGCGATCACAGAACCCGTCGTCGCATTTTGGACGACGTACTTTGTGACCGTCGTCGTTGTGGTGTTCGCTTGATAGGTATAATACGCGCCAACCGCAAGAAGAATCACCACGATCGCGGTAATGATCTTGTGCTTCTTTATATATATTTTACATTTTCCGAAAAAAGTAGGCATGGTCGTTGTTGGTGTAAATGTTTTTATTGGTTGATTGGAGGTTTCGGCGCGGACGAGCTCGCATCGAAGATGCGGATAAAGCGGGCGTGAATCTGGCCAGTGTCGTTCGGTTCGCCGATGACCGCCACCTGGTTCCCATCCTGAATATCAGCGATGGAAATGGTCCTGTTCATCTCGCGGATCACGGTGCCCTCATCGATCACGATCGACTGCTCGTTGCCGCTTTGATCCTTTGTTGCGATCGTGGAACTTCCGACACTGATAACAGTGCCGATTGTTCCGTGTTGATTTATAGGCACCGGCCCCCCGATCATCCCTCCGCCCATCATGCCGGAAAATCCTGATCCCTCGCCTAAAAAGTTATGATAATAATCTTCCCCGAAGCGCGAAGCAAAGAGACCGCTGCGGTAGCCAACCGCAATGCCAGCGCCGAAAACGAGCAATAAGATGACAAGAACCCCCAAAATCCAAAGCACTGCGTGAATCCCTTTCGACGGAACGATGTCTTTCATTTTTTTGAATAAATTATTATTGATAATTATCTAAGCTGCGAAAATCGACGGCTATCCATTCGCGCCGTTTCGTTGATGAGCATCCCCATGGACCATACTGCAAAGGCGACACCGCCAAGGACGATGGCCGCCGAAAAGATCGGGAACGACTCGATGATAAACAGTAGATAATCGGGCAAATTTGAAGCGATAAGTGAAAAATCAGAAAAAAGTAGCGAGGAGAAGGCCAAAAATCCTGATTGCGCAAAACCACCCATAAGATTCACGTAACCGACTTCGATCATCCAAAGCGACCCCGCAAAAACAAGCGCCGATGCGCCGGCCTTTATGGCCTCGATCCTGCGTTCGCGCCGCTCGATCCGTAGAAGGATCGCCTTTGCGAGACCGGCAGGTGGCTCGGGAATGGCAAGTTTCGAGAAGAGTTTTTCGTAATTATCCGGGTTATTCATGGCTATTCGTGACACTTATACCACTATATACGAACAGAAGGTGCATTTAGGTGCGGAATTCTTCAGTTTTCGATCCAAGAGCCTTGCGAAGCAGGGCGAGGCCCCTTCGATGCTTGCTTTTTATAGTATCGATCGGCTCCTGGAGCATGTCCGCAATCTCTCGGAACTTGAGATGCTCACCATATCGTAGGTTGAGCACGGCCCGATAGTTGGGAGCGATTTCCTGAAGTGCGGCCTCAAGATCCGCCTTGATATGCTCCCGATCCATGACTTCGGCGGGCAGTTCTGAAACCTCAAGATATGGAGCAAGGAACGCATCGAGATCGCCGTCGCCTTCCTCGATCTTCGAAAAAAGCATCGGTTTTTTCTTTTTGATAAAATCAAGCGCCGTGTTTTTCGCTATTGTCAGGATCCATGTCGTAAACTTCTTCTTTTCATCAAACGTGCGGATATATTTCCATGCCTTCACGAACGTCTCCTGGGTAACATCATTCGTGTCGTCGACGTTTTGAAGGTAGCGATAAACGAACTTATATACAAATGAAAGATGCCGCTCCACTAAAAGCGCAAATGATTCTTCGTCGCCTGAAAGGAACGCGCTCACAAGCTCCTCATCGCTCCGTGCCGCGCCATGCGAAAACGCAGCGGTGGCATCGTTGCTACCCATCGCCGCGCGGCGAAACATCGAAATGAATGGCACATTGCCACTATTTTTTCGGTCCAAGGTCATGGTTCTTTCATCTTACCACACCCCCGCATGCCTTCAAAAAATTATATTCTCGTGTATAGTCCGATCAATTCCGCGTCGGCGATGATATGCCCTTCCATGTTCACCATAAGCTCATCGACCGTTCCTCCCTCAACGAGATGAAGTTCATCGTCCAGCGCGTAGAGTTTGAAGTGGTAATGATGCGTCTCTCCTGGCGGCGGTTTGGGACCAACGTAACCGACTATCCCTGCGCTGTTCGCTCCCTCGACCGCGCCGGGGGGCACGCTTTCCTCTTTTATAAGCATCGTCCGCGGATCAATATTCCACACAATCCAATGATAAAACCCTCCCGGCATGGGCGCGTCGGGGTCGTGCAAAATAAGCGCGAGGCTCTTTGTTCCTGACGGGATATTCTGGATCTGGAGCTCTGGATTGAGATCTCCCCCATCGCCGCTGAATTTCTTCGGGATAAAACCGCCATCTTCGAATGAAGGACTGATGATAAGCATATGATGAATAGTATTACATAATTTTATTTTTTTTACTTTCGGCCTATGGCATCGTTCATAAAATCCTGATACTGTTCGCGCAAAAAGCCGAGCGCGATGACGCTGCGCGGCTTCGTGACCCCCGGATAACGCCACGCACTGATCACCTTGCGCACACCGGCGACTTCCTGGATCATCACCCAGATTTCCTGCGTCCAAGTATCTTTCGTTTTAAATGAAGCTGGCTGCATCATGGCGATTGTTTTTGGAGCAATGCCCTCCTCTATTCTCTTAGGAGTGTGGAGCACATGCCGAACGCGCGCTGGCGAGAGGCGATATTGGCGCATCTTTGCCTGGGCATGGAGCGTCCACTCGAGGGAAATCGGTTTCTTTAAAATCGGCATCTTTACTATTATACCTTTTATATATCAAAAAATGATTAAAGGACCGAGCGCGTGCGCAACTCGGCCCTTCCTGAAACTTTCCTATGCGGCAAGATGCCGCTCACTTGAACGTCGACCGCTTTCTGACGATCCAATCAATGAGCTCGTCAAAGGCAACCCGTAAACGGTAGCCCAGATAGCCCACGAGCACGAATGCCACGATCGCAGAGGCAAGAGCGACATTGGAGTCGGGGGCGATCTTTGAGACGAATAGGAATGTCGCCACAAAGATCGCCCACAAAAACAGCATGAAAACGATCACTCCTACCATCCAGATTTTCTCCTTATCCATGGTCCCTCCTGGGTCCGAATTTAACACAACAACCCGCACCGCTGCCCGTATTATATCAATTTTTGAGAAAAAAGCAAGGTTCAGCGTGCGATCAACTTCTTGAACTCCTCCACCATCGGCACCTGTTCCGGCTCAACGCCATATATCTTTGCAGTATGGTATGCCGTCCAGTCGGCGAGATTCAGCGCGTTGAATATTTTGGCGATTGGCGTCTTCCCTTGGATGAGCACCACTTCCGTCTTAAAGCCGCGGTCGCGGTAAAGTTTTTCCAGGACATTCATGCGTTTTATGATCCGTCGGTCATCATCGGCATCTTTAAGGAACACGAAGTGGAAGACACGTGAAAGGGCCAGTGTTTTTGCCTTCACATCAAAGCCGGTCATCTCGTTGTGATTGAGTTCGGGCACAACGTTATAGAATGCCGGGATCTTGCCGGTCTCATTGAACTTTATCTTCCAGTTATAACCGATTGCCTGGTTTGGTAAGGAGGTATAGATGATAGGCACGCTTCCGTGTAAATGCCTCGCAAGTTCGCGACCGCGATGTTCCTCGCGGACAGGATGCAATTGAACGCCCAATAATTTTGTCTCGCTCAATAGATTTTTCTCGCCCATCAACAAAAGCATCGCTTTCAAAATGAGCGGCGTTGCCATGCGCGGCTGGATGTTATAGTCAGGGATTTTTACGTACGGGATCTTATTCTTTTCTGCGAGCGAAATGAGCTTGCCATGCGAAGCAACGGCGACGAACGAAAGTTTTTTTGCTTTCGCCGTGGCGAACGCATCGATTATTTCTTCTGTTCCCCCAGAATACGAGCTCAAAATAATCAGTCGATCTTTAAGGTCTTTTTCGTGGATCGGCGGCAGGCCATAATTTGACCAAACAATAATGTCTATCTCCGGATGCCATGCTTTTATAATGTCCGCTGCAAGATGTGACCCGCCCATGCCGACCACTAAAAATTTGCTGAATTTCTTTAGTTTTGTAGGATGTTCGACGACGGGCTCGTAGTCGAACTGTTTGTTATAGTCTTTTATATCGTTGGGAAGCATTGCTCCATTATACCCCAAAACCGCCCAAAACCAGACTTGGAGTTATGCACCGCTATTTTACGCCTCAAACCCCTGTAACAGCGGCAAGTATCGCGTCATCCATCACTTGCGCCTCAGCTGCGATTGCCGGACTATCCGGCGCATATTGACGTAGTGGCACCACGCCATTGCTCCATGCGGCGACGATGGGATCAACAAACCGCCACATAGCAGCAACTTCTTCGCTTGAAGTGAACAATGTTTGATCCCCTGCTATGCAATCGAGCAACAACTTTTCATATTCCTCGGTATATTGGGATTTTCGTTCAGAACGACGAAGGTTGAATTCGAATACGCGCTCTTCTGCTTCCATGGTAAAGCCAGGCTTCTTGGCCCAAAAATGGATAGTGATGCCCTCGAAGGGATCTTGATGGAAAACGATCGAGTTGCGATAGTGCCTATCCGGCGGGCACAGGCATGGCTGCGGATGCTTAAGCATCACCTCGATCTCGGTTATTTCTTTCTTTTCCTTTGGATCGATAAGCCGCTTCCCAGCCTCCAGGATTATCGGAACCCCCTCCCATCGCGGATGCGAAAGATATCCACGCACGCGAAAATATGTCTCTGTTTGCGAATCAGCCGCTACTCCCTTTACTGCGCGGTAGCCGTCATACTGGGCACGGAAGGTCGATTTCTTTATCCCTGCTCGGTCTAACAATATAAGAGTATGTAAAATCTCCGCACGCTTGCTTCGAATTGCATCTGCAGTCAAACTGACTGGCTGATCCATGGTGGTAAGCGCAAGCATCTGAAGCAAGTGATTTTGACCGACGTCGCGAAGAGCACCGACACTTTCATAAAATGGTCCGCGATCCTCGACGCCGATGTTCTCGAATTCACGGATAGTGATCTTTTCGACAGTGTGCTTGCCCCAATCGTTTTCGAAGAGATTATTGTAGAAGCGAAACGTGACAATATTTTGGAACGTTTCCTTTGCGAGATAATGATCGATGCGATAAATTTGATCCTCTTTAAAAAGCTTTGCGAGCTGCATGTCGAGCTCTCTTGCGCTCTTTTCGTCATTGCCGAATGGTTTTTCGACCACGATACGCGTCCAGCCACCCTGAGGGTCACAAAGTTCCGCCAACTTCGCCTTATGGATGTTCTCGAGAATCGTTTTATAGAACTGTGGTGGCACGGAAAGGTAAAAGAGCTTATTGGAACAAGTCTGATGCTCCTCATCGATCCTTTGAAGCGCTTCTCCGAGGGCAACATAATCTTCTGGCGTCTCGAATGTTATCTTATGGTAAATCACCCTTTCCAGAAATGATTCGACGAGCTCCTGCGAAGCATGCGGCGCCTTGACCGCTAAGATCGCCGCGACATGCTTTCGCAGGTCTTCATCGTGCCAATCGCGGCGCGAAATGCCCACAATTCTGAATTCTTTCGGCAAGGCCTTCACCTCGTGAAGACCAAAGAGCGCCGGCACGATCTTTTTTGCCATCAAGTCTCCTGTCGCACCTAAAATGACGAATGTCGTTGGTATGACCTGCTTTTGTTCCATAGTGTATATGATTGTAATACACTGAGAGACAAAAGAAAATTCACTCCTCTATTTTGTATCCATACCCATGTATGGTCTTTATCAATTTCTTTCGATATTTGTCATCGATTTTCGCGCGCAAAAAACGAATATGAACGTCTACGGTATTGGTAAATGGATCAGCGTTCATATCCCAAACATGCTCCAAAATCATCCCGCGCGTAAGTGTGGTGCCGACATTCCGAAGCATGTATTCCAGGAGCGCGAACTCTTTACGATTGAGCGCGATCGACTTCCCACGCCTTGAGACAGTGTGAGCAAGCGTATCCATCTCGAGGTCGGCAATGACGAGTTTTGGCCCTGTTATTTTCTTTTCTCGCCGCAACAAGGCACGGATACGAGCAAGCAGCTCGGCGGCAAAGAACGGCTTCGTAAGATAATCGTCAGCCCCCAAATTAAGGGCTGATATTTTTGTCTGCGGATCATTTATAACCGAGAGGACAAGAATAGGAAAAATCTTCCCCTGCTCCCTGATCGCTTCACAGGTGTCCAACCCACTCTCACCAGCGCCCAGGTTGATATCCAGGATAGCTAGGTCATATTGGTTTACCTTTGCCCACATAAGGCCACGCAAACCACTACGTGCCCAATCTACGCCAAAATCCTCGGCTTTTAAACTGTTTACTATAAACTCCGCAATCGCTTCGTCATCCTCAACGAGAAGAATCTTCATACTTACCACTATAACCAATAGGACATTAAGAAAAGATTAAGAGAAATTGGCTCAGCTGGGGATAATAAAACACCCGCTCTTTTGACCGGATTGCGCGGACGCTAAAGGTCAAAAGAGCGGGTGTTTTATTATCCCTTATTAATTGGCAGTGCTAGAAACCGAAAGCAGCTCAACGGTAAAGTGCAATGTTGAATTCCCCGGAATGGGACCGTATGCCGAAGGGCCGTAACCAAGATCTGGAGGAACAACCAATTCGCGCTTCCCTCCAACCCTCATGCCCAGTACGCCGAGATCCCAACCCTTTATTACCGCACCTGCGCCGAGAGTAAAGCTGAACGGCGTCCGCCCCGGCTTCAGCGAGCTGTCGAAAACCGTGCCGTTATCGAATGTTCCGGTATAGTTTACCGTCACGTCGTCGCCATTCTGCGCGATTGCACCGGTGCCGACGGTAACGTCATTGATTTTTAATGTATCCATGTTTTTTGTTGAAGTTGTATTGGCAGCCGAAGTTGTTTGATTTTGTATCTGATTTTGGTCCGTCGTCGTTGTGGCGGTCTGCGTCGGTGCCGCCACGGGCTGACCTTCGAGAATGTTACTAGCGTACCACATTGCACCAGCGATAATGCCCGCGCCCAAGACGACGAAAACGATAATGAGGACAGTTTTTTGAGTGGTAGATGCTTCCATTTTACATACTTTATATACGAAATTTATTTATGAGATTTTCGACCCGGGCGCTACATCGCCCTCCGGCAATAACAATACTGGCGATTCATCAGCCCCGTGCGCGGCAAGTAGCATACCCTGACTCTCGTGCCCCATCAACATTCGCGGCTCCAGGTTCGCAATGATGACCACCTTTTTGCCAACAAGACTTTCCGGCGTATATGATTTTGCGATGCCAGACAATATCTGCCGCTCCTCGCCGATATTCACTTTGAGCTTTAGCAGCTTGTCCGAGCCCTCGACCCGTTCCGCTGAGACTACCTCGCCCACCCGCAGATCCACATTTTTGAATTCGTCTATGGTCATGGGGATATTTTAGCACAAATGAAAGAAAGGAAAAGCTTTTCCGCTCTTCTACTTTCCTTTTTGCCGATAGGCCTTCTTTATCTTCCAGTATGTCGCATCAGCCCCCGAACCGGCGCCTTTTTGCGCGTTCGCGCGAAGCAGCTTCGCGGGATATTTTTTGTTGGCATGCGCAAGCTTGGCGCGAACGATCTTTTTGGCATCTATTTCCAGAAGCACTGCCATCTCCAGGGCAAAAATAAGAACATCGGCGAGTTCTTTTTTTATCGCCTCAAGTTTTTCTTTATCCTTTTTAACCTCCTCCAACGGCAGATTTTCCCACTGGAACAATTCGAGGAGCTCAGCTCCCTCGATCATGACCGACTTTGCCACATCGGACGGCCTTAGTGTATCCCAGCGCCGCGCCTTTAAGAACTTTTTAATGCTTTTCTGAAGATCTTTCATGTAGATGATTTTATCATGCCCGATCTCTAAGAATCTATGCCTATCCTCCCGTCACTTCGTGCTTCGGCCCGGATTTCGCGAGCGAGAATCTTTGGTGCTCTTCTGTGTTCAAAAGACCGCACTTTTTCCATTTCTTCCCGCTTCCACACGAGCATGGATCGTTCCTGCCGATCTTGTCGGCGCCACCGGCCGCGCTCCCGGGAGCAGTATTCACTGATTTCGGAATCTGCATAACGACGTTTCCGCCAGTATTTGTCTCGGGGACGCCCGCCAATTTAAACAGATTGTTGAACACCCAAGCGTTGAAATTGCCCCAAAAAGCCTTGAAGAGACGACTTGCCTCCTGACGATATTCCACGAGCGGATCGCGCTGCGCATAGGCACGTAATCCAACGGCCTCAGCGAGCGCTTCTAGATCTTCGAGGTTTGTCATCCAAAGCATATCAAGAATGCCTAAAAGTTGATTCTTCGCGAACGGGTGCCCGGCGATCGCCATGCTCTTTTCGTCTATTATTTTCTGATAATCCTCAACGGACTTTATGGCCCCATCCTCCTCACCCCGCACGATCCCGGCTTCTTTAAGTGCCTTGATCATCGCCTCTCGTGCCTCCCCAGAGTGATCTAAAAATGCCTCACTGAACGCTGCATCAAAATGCGTAAGCGCGGCCTCGGCGATCACCGCTTTAAGTTCGCTCTTGTCGAGCATCGCCAATAGCTCACGGCGGCGCTTATAGACCGCTCCACGCTGCTTGTTCAGCACGTCGTCATATTCAAGGAGATGTTTGCGGAGATCGAAGTTCGCGCCTTCCACTTTTTCCTGGGCCTGCGCAACGGCTTTTGTGACCATACCGAACTCAATCGGCTCATCTTCAGGAAGATCGAACCGCTCCATGATGCCCTTTATCTTATCGCCGCCAAAAACGCGCAAGAGATCATCATCAAGCGAGAGAAAAAACTGAGTGGACCCCGGGTCGCCCTGCCTGCCGGCGCGCCCGCGTAACTGGTTATCAATGCGCCGCGCCTCATGGCGATCAGTACCAACCACATGCAACCCACCAAGCGAACGTACGAGTTCGGCCTCCTTTGGATCCGGCGGATTACCGCCGAGGAGGATATCAACGCCGCGGCCGGCGACATTCGTCGCCACCGTGACCGCGCCCGGCCGACCGGCCTGCGCGATTATCGCACCCTCGCGCTCGTTATTCTTCGCGTTCAGGACCTCATGCTGGATTCCCGCCTGTGAGAGCGCCGCGGAAATGATCTCGTTTTTGGAAATGGAAGTGGTTCCAAGCAGCACCGGCTGCCCCTTTTTCTGCCGCTCGCG
>Ga0364859_10288_pt2 | contig 19991 bp, 18 predicted proteins | sample ExccelAu500001D3_FD_206911 | JGI IMG/M metagenome (GOLD analysis project Ga0364859, IMG submission 206911) | Enriched cells from Trout Bog Lake Hypolimnion, Wisconsin, USA - BchlTB.Aug20.5000.01 .D3 | ecosystem: Environmental > Aquatic > Freshwater > Lake > Hypolimnion/Profundal zone | place: USA...
GATTGACGAGGCTTATGGTCTGTTTCGGGTTGGCCCCAATTCCATGGCGGAGGATGTTCAAACGGCCCGCAACTCGATTAATAAGATTGCCCAGAAGGGCCGAGCCGTCGGCGTGCATCTGATGATTGGCACTCAGAGGCCCGATAAAAATGCAGTAGACCCCCAGACCAAGGCCAATCTTTCGGGCCGGTTGTGCTTCAAGATGGCTGATAATGCGTCAAGCATGACGATCCTGGATAATGGTCGGGCAACCGATCTTCCAATCATCCCTGGCCGGGCTGTTTGGCAATCGGGACTCGATAACTTGGAAGTTCAAGCGCCCATGCTGTCGGCCGAGAGCGCAAAGGAGTTGATTGCGTCTCATTTTTCGACCGACTCCACAGAAGCAAAAGACGGGTCAATGGATGCCCCGAAAAAGTCCGAACGCGATGCGGGTGCGTTGGACCACTTGGCTCAGAATGCGGCGGACAAGGAGGCCAGTTAAGACATGGGACAAAAATTCGGCCTACATGAACGCAGGGATCTCCCCATTTTGGCTTTTCTTTGGAAGTGGAAAATCGCGACCACTTCGGCTCTTTGTGCCCGTTTTTATCGCAAATGGCTGCCTCACAGCGGGTACAAGCGGCTGAGACGCCTCCAGCGGCTCGGCTTTATTGAGCGGGAGGTTGATGATCGAGCGGAGTTCTCAGTTTGGACCCTCACCAAGGTCGGGTTTGAGATTGTGCGGGAATACTTGCCAGCTCTTCGGGAAGAAGGGTTTCGCTCAGAAAACATCAGGCATGACCTCATTGCTCAGGCCGCTCATCTTGGGAATTTTCTATTGAAAGAGCCGCCAGGAGTGACGCTCTTTTCTGAGCAGCAAATCCGGCGCTTTGAGCCAGATGCTTATCCTGAATGGGTTCCTACATCGAATAAGAGAAAGCCGGATGGCTATTGGCGATTTACTGGAAGCACTGCCGGCCGGGCCGCGAAGGTGGTCGCATTAGAAGTTGAACTGAGTCGAAAGAAGGAAGACGAAATCAAGGGGATTGGCTATTTTTACGCCGATGAATTTCGCATCGACCGAGTGCTCTGGGTGGTTCTCTCTGATGCGATGGCTGCGCGGTTCTCCAATATCTTTAATCGACTCGATGTTTCCCGGAGGGAGATTCACAATTTCGTGCTGCTGACCGATTTTAGACGCTTAGGCTGGCGAGCGCCGATCATGCTTGGCCCCGACCAGGGAAAAACGATCGAGACGTTCATTCAACAGAACTCGGGGGAGGATCTTGGGAAGATGTGGGGAGGATGCGGGGAGCATCCTCCCGGGCACATTATTTTGGACGGTCGAAAAGGGCCTTTTGTCTCAAGCAGTTCGGTCGCGGACGAGCGATCGAAGACGCTGTAAATATCCACGCCATACTCGGTATATGCGAGTGAAAGGAGTGGTTGTGAGTAAAGTCGGTGGGTTTGGGGGCTGGATTACAATGGGGGTAGTGGGATTGCTGGTGGGATTGGGAGCCTGTGGGAGCGGGTGCGCGAGCTTGCCAAGGAGTCTAATGCTGGGCGCGGGGACCGGCGCGGGATTGGGGGCTGCCGTTGGTGTTGCGGTCAATTCTCAGAATGCGGTGGGAATTGTAACCGGGGCGCTGATGGGTGCCGCCACTGGCGGGGTGATTGGCTATTTTATCCATCAGGATCAGGAAAGCCGACGCGCGGAGGCCGTGGCCAGTCGAAGTCAGCAAGAGGACAAAATGCCGTCTTTGAAAAACGTGGAAACACGCCGCGTTTGGGTGCCCGCCAAGATTGAGGGCAAGAAGTATGTCCATGGTCATTACGTGGACATTATCGAACACGATAGCGAATGGGGGTCTTCTGATGAGTGAGGCTATGAATAAAGGCGAGTCAATCGTTCAGGCCGGGGTGACGCAAGTGACGGGGCAACGTCGTAAGCGCAATCAGCATCCGGATCGGTTTTATGCTGAACCCAAGGCGTTGGGTCAAATCCGGGATTGGGTGGAGCAAGCCACCGCTCATTTCCAGGGGGCCGTCAAGCCCACTCGAAACGATGTGGTCAACGTCATTTTGCTGAACCATGCGGAGGCGCTTTCCGAAGATGAACTCAAGGACGTTTGGGAGCGTTGCTTTAGTCCGCTGAAATTCATGAAGGCGGCAACCCGGCGGTTGGAGGAGGCTTTGGAGCGCGGGGAGAACGTTACCCTTGAGTCCGTGGTGGAGTCGCTTCGCGCGAAAACCCTGCCCGAAGCCAAGAAGGCTGGGCGCCCGCGCGGCTCACGCACCAAGGCAACGATCACAGGGGCAGACGAGGTGCCCGCGCCCGTGGCGGGTGAACTGTGCGAGGTAGCGTCCCCGGCGTCCAGCGTGACCCATGTGAAATGACCTGCCGCCTCGGGGCCGGGCTGCTGATGCTCGGCCCCCCGGGGGGTGGTTCCAGGTGTATCGGCTCAGATTTCTCCCTTCTTCGTCTCCAGGCCACGGCGCCAAAGATTGGCGCCGCACGATGCCAGCCCAACCTATGGACTGAGGTCATGCCTATGGATCGCCGTAAGACGAGGCGCTGGCACCCCACTCGGGGTGTAACCCTAAATCCAGTTTTGTTGGACGAAGCCCAATATCGGATGAGACTTGCAGGAATCGCGAAACTTTTATACGAAAGAGGGGCCAGTTCAGTTCACGCTCGGAATCATTCCGACGCTTCCATTTCATTGCCTGATTCTCATTCCGATACATCCGATGGGGTTGAAAAAGTAATCCCCTTACGGAGGTCCGGAAGTCATGGCTAACGCCCCTTTATTCGCAAATAGATCCCAGTCCAGAAAAATTGGTTGCTACATCCGTGTATCGACCGAGGAGCAGGCCCAAAACCCAGAGGGTTCCATCCGAAATCAGGAGGAACGACTCAAGGAGATCGTCAAACTCAAAAACAGTATTGAGGGTAATTTTGGCGAGATCACCGGAATTTACGTAGACCGCGCCAGGTCCGGCAAGGACACCAACCGCCCTGAACTCCAAAAGCTCTTGTCGGCCATCCGGGACCGAAAAGTGGATTTGGTTTTGGTGAGCGAGCTTTCGCGGCTTAGTCGTTCGATGAAGGACTTTGCGGATATGTGGGAGATGATGCGTTCCTACGGCTGCGGTATTCTTTCACTTCGTGAAAATTTCGACACGACCACGGCGGCGGGTGAAATGGTCCTTTATACGATCGCGAATATTGCCCAATTTGAGCGGCGCCAGACGGCCGAGCGAATTTCGGCCAATTTTGCGGCCCGTGCGAGCCGGGGCCTGTATAATGGTGGGCCCGTGCCGGTGGGCTATACGCTTGACCCGGATAAAAAGGGACATTTGATGCTGAACCCAGACGAGGCCCCCCTAGTACGGCGGGTGTTCGAAGTGTTTTTGGAAAGGAAGACGCTTGCCGAAACCGCGAAGACTTTAAATGACCAGGGCGAGAAATTCTCGAAATATAAATTTGGCGGAAAGCCCCGGCTTGGGCTTTTTACCATCGAAAATGTTCATCATATTTTGCGAAACAGGTCATATTTGGGCATTCGGGTTTACCGCAATCAAGGCAAGAAACTGGAATGCAAGGCAGTATGGCCCGCCATTGTTGATCAGGGACTCTTTGATTTGGTTCAAGAGCTTTTGGGCAAAAATCATGGGCGTTACAAGCCCCATCGTGAAAAACGTTATCCCTATTTGCTTTCGGGCCTCATTTATTGCGGCACCTGTGGCGATGTCATGGCGGGAAAGTCGGCCCACGGCAACGGCGGCAAGATCCCCTTTTACGATCATGGCTGGGCGATGCGAAAACAATCAGGGCTCGTCAAAAAGGTATTTCAATGCCAGTCGCTCATGCGTGTGGGTGGCCGCAAGATTGAACCCTTGGTATGGCAAAAGGTGCGGGAGTTATTGAGCAGTCCGGAAATCTGTGCGGATCTCGTGAGCGAGGCGCAAAAAATTTATGAAACCAAATCTGATCAGCCCGAGGAGGAGCGGCTGCGGTTGAAAGTCCAGGCGTTCAAGCTCCAGCTAGAGGCCCTGGCGGAGCGGTTAGCAATGCTGCCCAAAAGTGTTTCGCCCACGCCGGTCTTTAAGCAGATGGAGAAAATCGAAGAGGTCTGCGCCGAAACGGAAGGGCGGCTGCGGGAATTGGAGCGGAAAAGCGGGGGTGGGCCCGACGCGGAGGGGCCGGTCAGCGAGGAGGTTTATCGGGAGTTTGCGAAGAACGTCGCGGCACTTCTCCCAGAGAGTCCAGATGAAGACCCGGAGTTCTGCCGGGATTTGGTGAGTCGGCTGGTCCAGCGGGTTGAGGTGTTGCCGGACGGTGTCGCGGTGCATTATTATGCAGGAAAGGAGAATTTGGGTCGGCGGTTGGCTCAGCCCATTTCGGGGGATGGGGCCTACAGTAAGAAAAAAGAACTTGACATGATAAGTCGGGTGGATTTGGAGGGGGAATCCCTGGAAAATGCGGTTTTAGACCCCCAGAAACGACAAAAGGTACCCGAATCAGGAAAAAACGAGTTTTTTTCTGGTTCGAGTACCTTGATATTTGGTGGAGCTGATCGGGATCGAACCGACGACCTTCGCATTGCGAACGCGACACTCTACCAATTGAGCTACAGCCCCACGCAAACCAAAAAGAGTCACGCGAATGTTCCTGATTCTTAGCCTAGAGCGCTCCTGAGAGCAACCCCTATCGATCGGCTTGGTCGTGGGGATGATTCAATCCTACGGACAACTGCAAGAATTTAATCGAATTAACAAAGCAAGCCGCAGATCATCCCGAATCATTCCAGTGAAAATCAGGTTGTGCTCGATTGAATCAGGACTGAAGAATTTAACCGAGTAATTTAGAAGGATAACGAGATCATGAAACACCTCTTGTGCGTTTTAGCATTCTTGCTGCTGGGCTTAGGCTTAGCACCCTCCAGCCACGCCAATGATGAGAAAGCAGAGCCCGAGGCCCTGAGCCTGGAAGACATCTTGAACCTCAAGACCAACCTTGCATCAGGAAAGGCACTGACCACCCGCGAATCTCCAGCCGTTATCACGATCCTTTCACGCGAAGAGATCCAGGCCGTGGGCGCGCGCGACATGATTGATGTTTTGATGCTCGTACCGGGTTTCAATTTTTGTTCCGACGTTTGGGGCCTGGTTGGCCTCAGTTTTCGCGGCTTTTATGGAATCGGTGAAAAGGTGATGGTGGATGGCGCCCCATGGGATGAGCGCCTGTATGGAAACCTGGGTTTTGGTAATCACTTTCCTGTGCAGCAAATTGAACGGGTAGAAATCATTCGCGGCCCGGGCTCGGTGCTATACGGCGGCCAGGCCGAGTTTGCCGTCGTCAACATTGTCATGCAACACGGTGCCGAGATCGATGGTGTATCGGTAGCCGTTTCGGACGGCGAAACCGGAAACACGTTTGGTCACCGGAATCTCAATGCCTCTGTAGGCAAAAAATTTAGCAAAGACTTTTCAATCTATGCTTCAACCTTTGTGGGCTATTCGCATCGAAGCGACCAAAACTACACGGATAACAGCGGCATCAGTTATCAGATGGCGCCCAACTCAGCGATCAACTCTCTATTTGCGCAACTGGGGGCCGACTATAAGGATGCTTCACTGCGCCTCATTGTCGACCACTACGTCAACATGGAACGCGATCAATACGGTTATAGTCTTCCCTATGCCATCAGCGATACGTTCGACACTTACGACCTCAACGCCAAATACCCCGTTCATATCACCCCTAATTTTACGCTTACACCCAAGGTGGAGCTTTCGCGGCAATACCCCTGGCGCGTAGACGACATGACCTTAGACAGCGCTGGTAACGCCACGGAGTCTAAGATTCGCCTAGATCAAGTGACCGCGAATTTATCGGGCAACTATGCTTTGGCCGACTTTTTACACCTCACCGCGGGCTTGGAATACTACTGGGACACGGCCGATTACGATCTGCTGGCTGATAATGTCGTGGCCCTTGCCCCCACCAGTGATGTGGTTTTAAATTTTCATGATACTTCGGTTTTTGCTGAAGCCCTTTGGGAGAATCCTTACGTCAACGTGACGCTGGGGGGCCGCTATGAGCAACACAGCCAAGCTGGCTCAAGTTTCGTTCCACGCCTAGTGCTGACCCACACCTTTGATAAATTTCACTTCAAAGCCATGGTCGACAAGGCTTATCGCCCGCCTATGATCGAGGCTTTGCGGATCAGCCCTAATATTCTCCCCGAGAACGCGCTCTCGACCGAACTCGAAGTGGGCTATATGTTCAGCCCAAAATTCTTCGTTTCTGCCAACGTTTTCGACTTATCGTTAGCAAACGCGGTCATTTACCAATTCGACGCCACGGGGGCCCATTACGTCAACGCGGGCAATACGGAGACCCAAGGATTTGAGTTAGAGGGCAAATACCGCGACTCATGGGGATTTCTTACGGCCAACTACTCGTTTTATCGGGTAGCAGCCAGCGACATCACCAACTCCCTGCCGGTGGATTACAACTCTGGAAACCTGTTTGGCTCAAACACCATGTTGGGATTACCTCAGCATAAAATCACCGCGGCGGGGAGTTTCAAGGTCTGGAATCGCCTCTCAGTGGGCCCCACCCTGATTTGGATGAGCACGCGCACTGGCTACTCGGGATTGGATAGCAACCAAAACCCCATTCCGGTCATCATGCCTCCAGCAATTTTGCTCCATATTTTTGCGCACTACGATGACTTGTTCATCAAGGGACTGAGCCTAGGCGCCGGCATTTACAATCTGGCCAACACGGCCAATGCCTTCGGCATGGGCTACTCCTCCTTGGGCAAACCAGCCCTGCCTGACCTTTCGCGCGAGTACCTGTTTCAGCTGGCCTACCGTTATCAATTCGGTTCGGGCAGCTAATCAAATTCGCATCGTAAAAACAAAACGCGTGCCGAGACTTGAGGTCTCGGCCACGTGAATCGTGCCGCCCACAGCCTCGAGTCGGCTCCGCACGGAGCCTAGCCCGATACCCATGCCACTGACTTGGTCTGGCCTCTGCTTGACTGAAACGCCCGTAGCAAAAACCAGATCCAACGCCTGCTCGGTGGGCATCACCTCAGCTTGAGCTGGCGTAATTAGGCCCTTGGCCACCGCGCTCGCCTTAACCGCCTCGACATTGATGCCACTTCCATCGTCGGCCAGGTCACAGGTAATGACTTGATTGAGCTCAGTCACGGCAATCGAAATTTGCCCACGCTTCTCACCCGATACCAGCCCATGAGACAGCGAGTTATTGATCAAATGCAAGAGCACCTCGCTAAAGGCCTGACTAGCCGAAGTGCTGAGCGCAATACCAGGGCTAGACACGAAGTGAACATCCACCTCTTTTTTAAGCAATCTCGCCGACTCTAGCGTGCGCTGACGAATTACATTTTCGAGCGAAGCCAGTGGCACCGCACCACCATCCGCCGGCGCACCCAGTGCTGGCCCGTGGCCGCCACTGACTGCCTGAAATAGCGCCCAGGATTCACGCCACTCCTCTTGAATCGCCTTGGCCGCCTCTTGGGCTGAGCTCCAATTAAAAGCCCTATGATCGACCTCATTCACTGCATTTTTCATCTCAAAGCCATGAATCAAATCAGTTAGAAAGGTCAGCCCAAGGATTCTTGTATTACCCTTCACGCTGTGCAAGGCCATTCGCACCTGCCCCTCATCCTTGCCAACAACGGCGCGGCCAAATCGCTCGATCAAAGTGGCAATCTCATTCATGATCTGCCCCAACGTATCGGGGCGCGCTTTCCTAAGCTGCATCAGCCGCAAGACACTCTTATCCTTGTGCAAATTGGCTTCTTTGATCTCCAGCTGCGCCCGCATCACGCCAGTACGATCTTCCAGCACCACCAGCAGCCGAACCAATGCTCCCTCTTGGAAGATGGGCTGATAAATCAAGCCAAAGTAGTGATCCTTATCTGGGTGCTTGGGGGGTAAAACGAAGTGGATCTCAGAGGGGAGGAAGAATTTGATCATCTCCCAATTTATTTCAGGCTTTCCAAACGCGCCCGGAAGCCCAGCGATTGCCTCGCTGGCCCCGGGTGAGAATGGCTCGGCCGACTTTGAGAACAGGAGCGCGGAAATGGACTCGCCCGAAATCTTTTGCGACCCCAATAACCATTCTGTGTAGCCAGAATACTTGTCTTGGACCAAGCCACCGGCCCCAATCGACAAAATCCCTACCGGGACCGCGCCAAAAATCTCGGCCAGCTGCCGCTCGGCCTTACGAATTTCATCATCTCGGCGAGTGATGGCAACGCCCATCTCACGAAAGGCACCAGCCAATATGCCCAACTCATCATCACTCTCCACTGAAATGGGCTGCTGATATTCGCCGGCAGCCATCCGCTCAGCAACATGAGTCAGTTGCAGAACGGGACGAGTCACCCGGCTACTTGAAATCCAGGAAAACACATAGGCTAATACCAGGACGAACCCCATACCAATCAGCATTAAAATCAAGATTTTCGAAACCAGAGCCCGCAGCTCCTTGCGGCCAAGGCCTGCCGCAAGCTCGCTTTGAGCCTGGGCCCGCTGCAAGCCGGCCTCAAGTGCCGCCTTTTCATCCTGAATGGTCCTTTCCATCCGCTCCAAGGAGAGGACATACCTCAGGTAGCCAATAGACTCGTGGCGCTTTCGAGCCTGCGCGATATCCGCCGGCAGGCTTCCCCGCCGAAAGATGGGGATCACACAGTCATAAACTAAAGTAGGCACTGTGTGCCCAGCGGCATCGGCCAGCTCCAGTTTCCCAAGTTTAACAACGGGGCCATTTACCGATAGGAGACGGAGGATTTCAGGATCCCAGACAAAGACCAACCTCCCTGTCACATCCTTGGCCTTCCAAGACGAAGTGGCCCGCTGATATTCAATCGGCAACTCGAGGCCCTTGGGATACTGCCGCGAATGGAATGCCCAGGCCTTGATTTCCGAACGCTCAGCAGTAAAAAAACTCGCCTGAATGATCTCACCGTCGTCATTGAAGGTCTTTTCCAGGAATCGACGCAACTCACTAAAAGAGTTGTCTTCGATCATGCCAACAAGCGAGGCACTGTCTTTTTTCAGCAACTTCAAGCCCTTGCTTTCGAGTGCCGCCCCGTAGATCTCTCGAACTCTGCCGATGTTTTCACTAGAAATACTGCCGAGATTTGCCTTCTCAGCCTGGGTACGCTCAGAACTGAACCGCTCAAGACCCGCCGACAGGCGGAACATCGCGTAACCCAATAAAACTCCAAACACCAAGAAAGATATCAGCACGGTCAACACGTTGTTGATGAGCAGTTTTGTACGTAAGGGCTTCATGGTTTTATTAAGCTGGCTCATGGAACGATCTTAATATCCTTCAAACTGGACTCGTTGAGTGGCAATTCGAGGGCATGTGCCCGATTGAGATTGAGAATTTTGTTAACCGAGATCAACTCCTCCACCCCGAGATCCTTGGGTGAGACATGATCAACTAAGATTGACTCCACCTGTTGAACCGCCTGATTAGCTAAGTCACTAAAATTGGGCGTCACTGCGAAGGTGGCAAAATCCAACTCCGGCATCACTAACTCTTCCGCACCGGTCACAAAAGGAATCTTTGAGCTACGCGCCACCGGCAGCCATACTTCCTGAAACAGGCTTTGGGTCAGGATTCCTGAGTCCAATAATACCCAAACCACATCGTAGCGATCTGTTTGAGTGGCATACTTTTTCAAATTCTCGGAAACGAAGTGGGCAACCGCATCTTTACTGACTCCCTCCGCCTCGACATTAACCGCCTCGAGCTGCACGCCCTCGGTGAGGAGCTGCTTTGTAGCGGCAGCCATGGTTTCTTGAAAGAGGCTTTTTCGGTAAAAGGCCAGTACGTGCTTCAGCGGTTTTTTAACGACATATCGATATTGAATCAACAAAGTATACGCCGGACTTTCAAAGGCAATACCCGAAATGAACGCATTCCCTTTGAGGATGGCCTTCAAATTCAGCCCCATCAGCGCCACGCCCCTCATGCGCTTAGAATCACTGGTTTGCGCGAGGTTATACTTGAGAGCGCAATCCAACGGCTTATTGTCCATCAGGACAATTAAGTCAGGATGGCCCGAGATAAACTTTTCCTGAATCTCCAAACAACTGGTGGCTTTCTCTACGGCAAAATCCGTAACCGTATACTTACCTTGCAGCTCCTTTTTCATCCCGCTAAAAACATCATCAAAGCCTTTCCCCTCCTTTCGTAAAAAGAGAACGTTCTGATTCGCACCCGCAGCAAACGCCACCTGCATCCCGATCAAAAGCCAGCCCAATGTCAGCAACAGTTGCTTACACCTCATGGGGCCACTCCAATCGGTCCGATACTGGTAAACCCTAGAGGGCCCAAAACGCCCGAGGGAAGCCCCTTCAAGGCTTGAATCGCCTCATCTACCGAAGAGCCCTTGCGCACGAACACGGTTGGGTTATCGACGGCCTCGCTCTCAGTCACTCGGTACACTTTTGCCGTGAATTTTTCTTTCAAAAGCTCATAGTTGTCCGGTGATATCATGATGAAATCTGTCGTCTTAAAAACCAGCAGGGGAAATAAATCTTCGGGCTTAGACACGGTTTTTACGAACTTACAATTGACCTTCAAAAGTGAGGAGACCAGCCCCTTAAGCTGCTCGCGATCAACTTCCTCCACGAGCCCGATCTTCCCTTCCTCGAGGTTGCCCTTGTTCCATTTTTCACTGAGCGCCAGAAGCGCATACTTAAATTTTCGACCCTCGTGGCCACTGAAGCCCAAAACCGGAGTGTATTCGGGATGGGCCTTTTGAAATGAGGCTGGCGCCACCACGATGGGCGTCTCCTTGGACTTGAGGTCTTCAGAAAAGTCTCGGAATTTAGCAAATACCGTCACATCGTACCCTGCCAAGCCAGTTTTCAAAACATCCTGCCGCTCGCGAGCAGACAGAACGGATGGATAGTAGATCGACACCTGCGGCTTTGCCGCCGCAAGACCGTGAAGCATCGGCATTGCAAGCCCCATCCAAAGGACCGCGATAATGAAGACCAGGTGTCGAAGCATTTTCAATGAAGCCTATTTGACCTATTGTATTCGGAATAGGCGTGGCTAGCAAAAATTGTTTCCACTATTTGAGCGAGATGGGTAAGATCAGGTGATATGTTTAAGAACGACGCTTTGATCATATTGGTAGATGATATGGCTGCCGCGCGCGACCTAACGCAAGGCTATTTGGAGGGTTTCGGCTTCAACAACATTTTTACCGCGGAAGACGGCCGAGAGGCTTATGACACCATCATGAGCTTTGCAGAACTCAGTACGCCGGTTGAGCTGGTCATCTCTGATTGGATGATGCCGGTAATGTCTGGACTAGAGCTTTTACAAAAAGTACGCGGAAATCCTAAGACCGCCAAGATTCCGTTTCTGATGACTACCTCTGAAGGGAACGCCCCCCAGGTGATCAAGGCTATCATGCAGGGCGTTTCCGATTATGCCGTGAAGCCCTTTGACTCCCAAACACTGTTCAAGAAATTGACGCAAGTCTGGAACAAGACCCACCCAAAGGGGTAAGCTGCTCATGCCAATTCAAATCGAGATCGAGCAAAATGCCCTCATCATTCGCGCCAATTCCAGCACCCTGGACCAGGACGATATTGAAGCCTGTGCTTCGGCCTGTCGGGTTCGGGAGCGGGAGCAGACCGTCATTGTTTTTGATTTCTCTCAGGTTCAAGCAGTGACCGACGATGTCCTGGGCAAGCTGGTGGCCGTCGCCAATACTTTGGCTAAGGAGAACCAGAAGCTTTTTGTTTTAGCCCACCCCTGTTTTGCCAACATCGTGGCCGATCGAAATCTGGAGCCGGTATTTCAATGCTTCATTCGACAAAATGGCCCAACCGACACCCGCGTGGTTCCACCCCCCATGGCCCCCGATGCGGAAGTCAGCCAGATCAACGAGATTTTGGCTGATGCGGTGATTCGGGTGACCCAAACCATGGTGGGTATCATGCCCAGGAGAACATCCCTGCACCTGCTTGGCAATGATCCGCTCCCCCGAATCGATCTGGCGGCCAATATCGTCATCATGGGCGGCGGCTTTAAAGGTTCAGTGATGCTCGGCTTTCCACAACAAACATTCCTAAATCTTGTAACGCACTTCACGAAAAAGCCCGTTAATGTACATGATCGCGCTCACATCAGTTGGGCGGCAGAGCTTTTGAATGTGAGCTTTGGCCAGCTCAAAACCGCGCTCAACGGCAAAGGTTACGACTTCAAGCCCACCATTCCTTCCGTAATCCAAGGAACGGATATCCGGCTCTTGCACCTCAACAGCAAAGCCACCTCGGTAGCCAAGCTGGAGTCAGACGCGGGTGAGTATTTTGTGATTACATCCATCGTTGGTTAACGAGAAATCTAATCAGTTGCCGCGGATTCTCTAAAATTGCCGCTGATACGCCAGTAAGATACTGTAAGTACGAGATGGACCCGGTGCCGGTGCAATATTGTTCAGATAAAGTGGCGCATAGAAAAAGGCCGTATCAAATACATTTTGTAAGCCCACATCAAGCTCCAATTCCTTCATGAAAAGCTCCTTGAAGCGAAAATTCAAATTAAACAGTGCCGTAGGTGAGTAAGAGGCATAAAGCGGATTTCCATTACCATCAACACTGCCGCTGTAAAAGCGAGTGCCATAATATATCATCGACGGATTGATAGACATATTTCGATAGAACTCGTAGTGCGCAAATAAGTTAAGCCGATGTTGAGGTGCTCCCATTGAAAAACCGTCGCGACCCGGAACCGAGAACTGGGCCACATCAGAGTGCGCCTGATAGGTAAATGAATAATTCAAAAGGGCACCGTAAGTTTTTTCCTTAAAACGAAATTCAGCCTCAATGCCGCGGTTCTCAAGCGAACCCCCATTGAGGTAGCCTCCAATGCCGGAGGTGCTCGCGGTATATTCTAGCAGGTCACGAAAGCGCACATTATAGGCTGAGAGCTGCGCATAGATGGACTTACTGAACTGATAGCCACTTTCAACTTCAATATTGATGGCCTTCTCGTTGGTAATGGAGTCGCCGGGCGGGACACGGTCAGGCAAGATACCCCCTGGTGCTCGAAAAGACTGTCCCACCATGGCCTTCACGTGAAAGGGACCAAAATTAGAGACTGCCGCCAAACGGGGAGACAAGGCCCCCCCATAGCGATTTGACAGATCATACCGGGCACCAGCCGTGATATTGACGATAGCGCTATCCCACCCCACCTGCCCGTAGAGCGCTACGTTATTGATACTAAAGCTATCGCCTGTAAAAAGGTTAAAGCTATCAAGACAATGTAGAGAAAGCAGCGTCCCCTCAGTGACGACATAAACGTCCTCTAGGGACAAAGTCGTTTTTGGACCTCGAAGGTCATAGTACATCCGTGTTGAACGTTAATTCACACCGTACTAAACACGAAAGGACGCTGCCGTGATCAGCTATATCGGACTCGATGCCCATTCTGCAACCTGTACAGCCGTTGTCGTCAACGAAAAAGGCGACATTCTTTGTCGGAAAACCTTCCCGACCACGGAGTCCCAACTGGTTTCTTTTTTGGAAGGCATCCCGGGCGTAAAGCACCTGACCTTTGAAGAATGTCATTTGGCGCAATGGCTCTATGTCACGTTGGTGGAGCACGTCGATCAGCTGCTGGTCTGCAACCCGGTCTATGTGGCCAAAAAGCAGGGAGCCAAGACCGACTTCCGGGATGCCCTCCATTTGGCCCAGGAACTCCGCACCGGGCACCTGAAACCAGTTCATCACGAGGAAAGCCGCTGGATCGAGCTGCGGGTATTGACGAACAATTACCTCGCCCTGATCGAAGAGATTGTCCGAACCAAGAACCGGCTGAAGGCGGTGTTTCGGTCCGAAGCGATCGACACCAACTCACGTGGGTTTTATTCAGACAGGGCACGCGCCAAGGAACTTTCCCATGACAGCGCAAAGTTCGTGGCAGAAAGCTTGTTCGATCAAATTGACCGGCTGGAAAAGACAAAGGGCGAATATCGGGAGTTTTTCCAGAAAAACGTGAAAAAGTACAAGCCGATCAGAAATCTGACGTCGGTGCCGGGCATTGACCTGGTGAGAGCGAACATCATCACGGCGGTGGTGTGCACACCCCACAGATTCAAAAACAAACACCTCTTCTGGGGCTACTGCATGCTGGTGCGGCACATCCAGATGAGTGGCGGCAGGATCTATGGCAACCGGCGAATTCACGGGCGAGCGGAATTGCGGGACGTGTTTCTTGGCGCGGCCGAGAGCGCCCTGCGAACAGAGACCTCGCTCCGAAAATACTATGAGGCCTTGCGTGCCAAAGGGGTGGATCACAAAGACGCGAAGATCGCGCTGGCGCGGAAAATTGCCGCACTTTGCCTCTGTCTTTTGAAAAACAACGACACCTTTCATGACGACTTTGATGTTCAACAAAACAGGAGAACGGAAGCCAGAAAATCACTGAATCTGGATGTGACACTTTGAAAACTTCTTAAGAACTCCGATTGAGCAGGGAAAAATAGCTTTGAACTGAGGCCGGTCCGCTCTTCTCCAATGACGAGGGCAAGATCCTGCCGCAGGGAACATGGAACTTCTCGGATGACTTAGGATGGGGGTAAGGCCCAATAGTTGCGTGGTCGCGAAACGATAATGCTCCGCCTAAGTGCGGAGCGCAGCAGACCCATTTCAAGACTGGCATGCCTCCGCTTTATATCCATCGTTGTCATGGCACGGCTTGGACTCCGGACACACGAATCCCCGGACCTGAGTACGAGGCCCAAACAGGAGAATGAATGGCGTTCTTCAAACGGCGCACTTCCGGAACCACAATAAAAAACGAATCGGGACTCCATGTGGAAAAGCTGGGGAGGGGAAAAACCCGTCCCTGCCACTGACGGAGTTCTGGGTAATGCGACGAAGGGGGCGCCCGCGCTGGATCATTACCGGCAGCAGGCAGGGGGAAGTGTATCCAAATGCGCTTGCTTTCTCACAGGAGCGGCTCACTCGTATCCCTGGCGATCGTCATGAATGAGTCTTCAAAACCCGCAAGCAAATTGAAATTCGCTCCCACGTCCCAGTTGGCCTCGATATTGGGGGTCCATCGACTCGCGGTCTTTAGCACCGCCCAGTCATTGGCGGGATTTGAGTCATTATTGTAATCGATATGCCACGGAATACTAATTTTATAAGCAATTTTTGGAGTTACCGTGAGCCCATCCCAGAATTTGTGAGCCCATTTCAATTGAGCCACATAGGTAGTGAAGCTTTCATTTTCGGGCGACGCGGCTACGCCTGGACCATCCATGACCACTTGGGTTGTGGGGATGAGGTCGGCCAATATCTTCAGCTCTAACTCTTTGTAACGGGCACGCACATTGACCAGCGTAGGAGTTTCAACTTGTTGATTTTTGAGCGTGACGGCGTCACCATTAATGTCCGTTCCTGGTTGATCTGTATACTGCGCCTGATTGAAAGATATCAGGCCACTGAATTGATAATCCTCCGCCGATTTGCCAACTGCCAACGTACCGGCGCGCGACAAGTAGCCGCCAGCCATCTGGGCGTAATGACCCGAAGCATAGACCCCATCCAGAGCCTCAGCTCGCGTGATGACATTAAGAACCGCCACGCCTGCGTAGCCGCCATAAAGTGGCGAACCTGGACCGCGCACCATTTCGATGCGCTCGATAATTTCAACCGGAATATGACCCAGGAAAAAAGTGTCACCAAATAGCTCATCATTCACGTCTAGCCCATCGACCATCATCAACAACTTACCGTCACCGGCCCAAAAGCCACGATAGCCCACATTAATCTGACCCTCGACATCAGAGCCGAAGTTAAAGCCTGGCACCAATAACGAAAGCGCATCTTGCAGGCTCTTTACCCCGCTGTCTAAAATGTCTTCGCGGGTAATAATCGAGATCACCGAAGGGGTCTCGCGAGACGAGAGCGTGCGCTTAGTGGCCAATGAGGACTTAAGGTTCAGAATCTCCTCTAAGCTCAGCGTGGCCTCAGCCGCTCCGGGTGCCTGCGCCATTGCCAAGGGCTCCTCGGCCTGGACGATCACGGGGCCAAGCAGCCCCACGCACAAAATTCCACCACCGAATCCTAAAGATTTCCAAGATGCTTTGCTCATGGTTGTATTTTCCCCAATGTATTCTGATTTTTACTCAACGCCCATGGGGTGTCTACTCATTTATCGCCAGTATTTACATCAGCGCTGCCCTAATGATCGGCAGTTGAGCATCCAAGTCATCTTGAGAAACCCAAATGGGCTTTCCAAAAATGATTTTAATTTTTGAGAAGGGCAACGGAATCCGCTTAGGGTCCCAAGTTCGAGGCAGAACTAGCTGCCGAGAAACCGTGAATTTAACCGGAATAATAGGCACGTGAGCTTGGCTTGCCAAATGTGCGACGCCCTTCTTCAAAACCCCACGGGGCCCCGCGGGGCCATCTGGATTAATATGAGTGCTCCAACCCTGCTTGAGGTAGCCCACCACTTCATTGGCCGCCCTGCGCCCCTCATGGCCGGTCGACCCCAGCACCAAGCGCTCAACCCCGAGGGCGTACAAAAGCAGGTGCGTGGGGCGCATGAACCAAGTGGGATGATTGATCAAGGCGTAGCGCTTGCCGGTGCGACGAAAAAAGCCAGAAGCAAAGCAAGGCACATTCTCGGTATGCCACATCGCCATGATACAGCTTGGATAAGGCGCAAAGTTTTCAGCCCCCACTAGCTCAACTCGGCAACTCAGACGCGTGAACCAAAACCAAACGATCAGCAGGTAGCCTAGACCATAGCTATACAGCCAGTACAGTGGCTTTAAATACCACGCAACCTGATCTACCCTCACGCTATGCACGACTCAACCACGGAGCGGCCACCCAATATTCATGACTATTTTTTGCCACAACGAGCTGGGCTTGGCCAATGCCAATCTCAATTCCAAGTGCAAACGTCGTGTGCTGTACCGATGTTAGGGCTCAGAAAAAGGATGCGAATCGCATCCAACAGCGGAAGGTCGGAGGGCAACCCGGTGAATAAAAAGTCGACTCCCTGGGGTCCGCCTTGGTTTTCGGGGTTTCCGTAAACCGTGAGTGTTTTGGTTGCCACGTCGTTCACTATTCCATTGGTGTAAACGAAATGGATCGTGCCCACGCCTTCATCCAAATCACGTATCGTGAGAGCCAACTTGCTTGGGCTGAGTTTGGCATAATTGCAGCTCACGCCCGAGCCGCCTTCTTTAATGCAATCCTGGATCGCCCAAACAATGATGTCATCGCTGTCACGGGTGACGTAACTATTACCATGGCAGAGTGGCAACCGCGGTGTCGCATCAGCAGCTACAGCAAATGATGACAGCAGGGCCAGGGTGGATACGGCAATCAAATTTTTGATATTCATGTTCAAGCTCCTTGAGAAGGTTATTTTAATGCTTCGCATTATCGCGAAATATCCCGATGATTTACACGGGAGGCATCATTCCCTAAAGGGATAAACATGAATTGAAGTATTCCACCTGGGAATCTAGCTATGGGGCAGCTGCGGGGCCCTGATAGGGGTGAAATTTAATTTAAAAAAAAGCCCTTGAATACCAAGGGCTTACGTTGAAATGGTTGGGGCGACAGGATTCGAACCTGTGAATGGCGGAATCAAAATCCGCTAGCTTACCACTTGCCGACGCCCCAGCCTAAGCTCCAGTAGCGGATCTGGAGAGCCACGAAGCTAGCACAGGATGAAACTAGCGCAAAGCCGAAATCGCGCCAAGCAGCCACAAAGCCAAGCTACTGAAGTCTGCTTAACTCTGAGGCTTCTCGCCCCCTGCCACCACCGGTGCAGGCCCAGGGGCTCGCGGGGGTGCTGGATTTTTAAGCTCGGCCAGGTAGGCATCCAAAATCTGTTTTTCCATCACTTCACGCGTGGATTGATTCAAGGGATGCGCGATGTCTTTGAAGGTGCCATCTTTGCGCCGCTTGCTTGGCATAGCGACAAAAAGGCCCGCGGTTCCGCTAATAATTTTAAGATCGCGAACCACAAAGCAATCGTCTAGCACGATGGTGATGTACGCTTTGAGCTTTTCTTCGTCGACTGGGAAGACTTTAATCTCGGTGATTTGCATGATGTCCCCTTTTCCCTTCCACACTCCCTATGTATATTGTATGGGACATTCGAAAATAATTCAAACGCGCGTTAGAGTGATGTAATTAATCGATTATTTTGATTTCTGACCACCAAAAGAAAATTCCCCCTTGACGACATTCACAATAATCTCGCTGCCCGGTGGGTAAGCGCCGCTCAGGATTTGAGTGGCCAACGGATTTTGAATTTCTCGCTGATACACCCGCTTCATGGGACGCGCTCCAAAATCTCGATCATACCCGCGCTCAGCCATGAGATCGACTGCGGGCTCGGAAAGCACCAGCTTCAGGCTACGCTCCTTGAGCAAGCCATTGAGCTTAGCTGTGTATTGAAGCACGATATCGCGCAGCTGCGCCTTCTCCAGATTCTGAAAAATTACAGTCTCATCAATTCGGTTCAAAAACTCAGGTCGAAAATGTTGCCGCAAAAGCTGCAGCACACCCTGATCACGCTTGGCCACATCAGGCTCCTCTAAAATCAAATGACTGCCAATATTGGAGGTCATGATGATGAGGGTATTGGTGAAATCGACCGTGCGCCCCTGGCCGTCGGTCGCGCGCCCATCATCAAAGATCTGAAGAAACACGTTAAAAACGTCGGCATGCGCTTTCTCCACCTCATCAAGCAAAATTACGCAATAGGGCCGCCGCCGCACAGCCTCGGTCAGCGCTCCGCCCTCATCATAGCCCACGTAACCCGGGGGCGCGCCAATGAGGCGGGCCACCGAATGCTTCTCTTGGTACTCGCTCATGTCGATGCGAACCATGGCGCGTTCATCGTCAAAAAGAAATTCGGCAAGTGCCTTGGCAGCCTCAGTCTTACCCACGCCCGTGGGCCCCAGAAACAGGAACGAGCCCATAGGGCGATGTTTTTCCTGCAATCCGATGCGCGAGCGCCTAACTGCGTTAGCCACGGCACTCAGTGCCTTCTCCTGCCCAACCACTCGCTTGGCTAGTCGCGACTCCATCTCCAATAGCTTTGCTTGCTCACCTTCCAGCATTTTTGTCACTGGCACGCCGGTCCAACGCGACACCACCTCGGCAATGTCCTCTTCAGTCACTTCCTGACGAAGTAGGCTTGAGCCTTTTTTTCCCGAAGCTTCACGCTTGGCGGTCTCGTCCAGCTCCTTTTGAATTTGCGGCAGCTGACCGTAGCGAAGTTCGGCAGCTTTTTCCAAATCGCCACGCCGCTCGGCGGCCTCCGACTCCAAGCGCACGCGCTCCAGACGCTCGCGCAAATCCTTGCCCGCGCTCACCTCCTTCTTCTCCCTCTCCCATTGTGCCTTTAGCTCGGCGCTCTTGCCCTTGAGCCCCCCCAATTCGCCTTCTAGCTGCTTGAGGCGCTCGGTTGAGGCTGCATCCTTTTCCTTCTTGAGGGCCTGGCGCTCCACTTCGAGCTGCAAAATACGCCGTTCCAGCACATCCACCTGCTCCGGGCGTGAATCAATCTGCATGCGAATTCGCGCCGCGGCCTCGTCCATTAAGTCGATGGCTTTATCGGGCAAAAAGCGATCTGTAATATAACGATGCGAAAGCGTGGCGGCGGCCACAATAGCGGCGTCCCGAATGGACACGCCATGATGTACTTCATACCGCTCACGAAGACCTCGCAAAATACTGATCGAGTCTTCAACATTGGGCTCTTTAACAAATACGGGCTGAAAACGACGCTCCAGCGCCGCATCTTTTTCAATGTGTTTACGATACTCGTCCAAGGTCGTGGCACCCACGCAATGCAATTCCCCGCGAGCTAATGCAGGCTTGAGCATATTTGAAGCATCCATCGAACCCTCGGCCGCCCCCGCCCCGACCAAGGTATGCAA
>Ga0364859_10258_pt1 | contig 19768 bp, 16 predicted proteins | sample ExccelAu500001D3_FD_206911 | JGI IMG/M metagenome (GOLD analysis project Ga0364859, IMG submission 206911) | Enriched cells from Trout Bog Lake Hypolimnion, Wisconsin, USA - BchlTB.Aug20.5000.01 .D3 | ecosystem: Environmental > Aquatic > Freshwater > Lake > Hypolimnion/Profundal zone | place: USA...
CTATATGGCAAAATTGGTGCCTGTATCAAAAAATGCCATATGAAAATGACGGGTGCCCCTATGGCCTGGTACCATAAGGACAGTAGTCTCAATTTGGTTGAAGCGGGTGTACCCTGTGATATCAAATGCGCAATGCCCAATACAGGTATTTACAATAAAGAAATTGCCGCCGGCAAAGCAGCTGTAGTGCATTTCTTTGGTCCTTTTGAATTATTACCCAAAGGCTATGATGCACTCAATGCCTGGCTTAAGGAACATAAAAAGACAGCCACCACCGATATCTGGGAAGTATATGTGACCGATCCAACCACTGTAAAAGACCCCTACCTGGTAGAGACAGATATCTATGTAGGGATACAATAATTGATCACCCCTATTTATTGCTTCCAATGCTTTAGCTTGTTACTGAGTTCATAGTAATCATTCAGCAGCGGCAATAACCAGTCATTTGCATCTTTACCGGTAACTATTCCCAAATCCATGATTTGTGCATGAAGCGTGTTACAGATGAGCTTCACAAGATGAATCTGTTCTTGTATATCAGTAGAGCGGGCCAGTGTTTCGAATTGACCTATCAAAGCTGGCAGCACACCGATTTTGTAGGTACTCCCCTCAGCTATCATTGAAACCGGCTGACCTATATTTGCACTATGGCTGCACTGAATCTGAAGCACAGACTGGCAATTGGTTATTATAAGACAACACTCAATACCTTAGCACTCGCTTCCCCACGGCTGGCTGCTGAAAAAGCACTGGACCTCTTTTGTACCCCCAGGGGTAATGCGCGTGCCATTAAAACTCCACCCCTCTTTCACCATGCCCAAAAACGCAGCTTTGAACTGAATGGCCAAACTGTAAATGGATGGTATTGGCTACCTGCCCAATCTACCGGCAAAAAAGTACTGATCGTTCATGGGTTCAGCAGCTGTTCCTATAAATTTGAAAAATATGTTCCCCTGCTAACTTCAAAAGGATTTGAAGTTCTTGCTTTTGACGCCCCTGGACATGGTACCAGCACTGGAAACAGAATTAATACATTGATTTTCAGGGACATGATCCTACAAATTGAAGAAAAATATGGACCTCTTTATGGCATCATGGCGCATTCATTGGGCGCCTTGGCTGCGTCCCTGGCGGCAGAACAAATGCCTGCATTGGTGAAGCTGGTGCTGATAGCCCCGGCAACCGAAACCCGCACAGCTGTCAGCAGCTTTTCAAAAGCGATTGGTTTAAAAGATACATTACAGAGCGGACTGATTGCTGCACTGGAACAAAAGGCAGAACGGCCCATCAGCTATTTTTCAGCAGCCCGGGCATTAGGCAATATACAAACAAAAACCCTGTGGCTGCATGACCAGGAGGACCCGATCTGTCCCTACCAGGATGTGATCCCGGTGTATCAAAAACAGTATCCGCATGCCCGATTTTTAATAAGCAACGGGCTGGGGCATAGTCAGATTTATAAAGAAAACAGCATCGCACAAGAGATCACAGACTTCCTGTTCCAATTGTAAGTTTTTTTTGGAATTGGTAGTTTGACCTAATATTGCATAAACGAAGGGGCTTGGGAAAAGCTGCCAACTGCCATTTGTAATCAGGTTCAGGACCGTGGCAGTCTGTTGAACAGCCACATCCCAAAGCCAGTTTAAAACTAATATCATATCTATAGAATGGCTAAAAACTTATTGATTGTCGAATCACCCGCTAAAGCAAAGACCATCGAAAAAATACTGGGAAGTAATTTCGAAGTCAGGAGTTGCTACGGACATATCCGCGACCTGGAAAAGGATGATATGGGGATTGATGTAAACAATAGTTATTCTCCCCGTTATATGGTTCCTGACGACAAAGCCAAAGTGGTAAAGGATTTGAAGCAATTGGCCAAAAGTGCAAAGGAAGTATGGCTTGCATCGGATGAGGACCGTGAAGGGGAAAGCATCAGCTGGCATCTGGCCGAGGTATTAGGTCTGGACCCCAAAACGACCAAACGAATCGTCTTTCACGAAATCACCGCCCCCGCGATCAGAAAAGCAGTCGACAATCCCAGGATCATCAATATGAACCTTGTCAATGCTCAACAGGCAAGAAGGGTTTTGGACAGGCTCGTGGGTTTTGAATTGAGTCCTGTACTTTGGCGCAAGATAGGCATGCAACGCAGTTTAAGTGCCGGCAGGGTGCAGAGTGTATCAGTAAGACTGATCGTAGAAAGGGAAAGGGAAATAAATCAGTTTACTGCTGAAAGCAGTTATAAAATAGAAGCTTTTTTTACGGCAAAAGACATTCATGGTAAGATCGTTACTTTCAGGGCCGATGGTCCCTTAAAAGTGGCCGACCAGGGTGCTGCTGCCAAATTTCTGGAAAGCTGTAAACATGCAACTTATACTGTTACAGACATCCAGGTAAGACCCACCAGGAGAAGTCCTGCAGCACCGTTTACAACATCTACCCTGCAACAGGAAGCTTCCCGTAAACTGGGCTATGGGGTAACGAAGACCATGTTACTGGCTCAAAAACTGTATGAAAGCGGTAAGATCACTTATATGCGAACCGACAGTGTTAACCTGAGTGATACAGCCATGGAAGAAATTTCGAAAGAGATCAAAAGTTCCTATGGCAAACAGTATTACCAGCCCCGTAAATTTAAAAACAAGAATGAAAGTGCTCAGGAAGCCCATGAAGCCATCAGGCCTACTTATATGAATAACAAATCTGTCGATGATGAAGATTTGAAAAGACTATATGAGTTAATCTGGAAAAGGACCATCGCCTCTCAAATGAGTGATGCGGATTTTGAAAAGACCACCGCTAAGATCGATATCAGCACCAACAAGGAACAATTAACGGCTACGGGTGAAGTGATGAAATTTGATGGGTTCCTAAAAGTATATCTGGAAGGCAAAGATGAAGAAGATGAAGAAGATACAGAAGGAATGTTACCGCCACTGGCAATGGGTAATAAACTGGACTTCAGGGAAATGATCGCCAGCGAAAAATTTACAAGACCTGCAGCCAGGTATACAGAAGCATCTTTGGTTAAAAAACTGGAAGAACTGGGCATTGGCCGCCCTTCTACTTATGCCCCCACCATATCTACCATTGTTAAAAGAAACTATGTAGAAAAAAGAGATAAGGAAGGCGTAAAACGAAATATCGGTCTGTTGAAACTGACCAAAAACAACCAGATCGAAAAGTCTACCACAGTTGAAAATACAGGAGCTGAGAAATCGAAATTATTCCCAACCGATCTGGGTATTGTGGTAACTGATTTTTTGAAACAACATTTCGATAAGGTCATGGATTATGGCTTTACAGCATTTATAGAACAGGAATTTGATGAGATCGCAGAAGGAAAGATCAAATGGAATAAGATGATCGACGACTTCTACAAGCCCTTTCATTTAGGTATTGAGCATACACTTGAAAATGCAGAGCGTGCCAAAGGAGAAAGAGAGCTGGGGAATGATCCTGCTACCGGAAAGAAAGTAATTGCCAGGATGGGACGATATGGCCCGATGGTACAGATCGGGGAAACCGGCAATGAAGAAGAAAAGGCAAGATTTGCCAAACTAAAAAATAACCAGAGCATTGAAACCATTACCCTGGATGAAGCTTTACAATTATTTGACCTTCCCAGAACCATTGGAGAATATGAAGGGCTGGAACTGTCTGTCAATGTTGGCCGTTTTGGGCCTTATATCAAACTGGGAGAACAGTTTATTTCTATACCCAGGGGGGAAGACCTGCATACCCTTGAAATGGATCGTGCCATTCAGCTGATCCAGGAAAAGCAACAGGCTGATGCACCGATCGGTTTTTATGAAGAATTACCTGTAACTAAGGGTAAAGGCCGCTTTGGTCCATTTATCAAGTGGAATGACATGTATATCAATATACCCAGGGCCTATAATTTCGAAGCACTTAGTCAGAAAGACATCAATGAATTAATTGAGAAAAAAGTTGAAAAAGAAGCCAACCGGTTTATACAACAATGGCCTGCTGAAAAAATCTCTATTGAAAATGGAAGATGGGGAGCCTATATCAGGTTTCAGAAAAAAATGCTCAAAATTGGCAGGAAAGCCGATGGCAGCAAATATGAAGCAGCTGATTTAGCAGTCATTGAGCTGGATACCGTTAAGAAAATGATCGAAGAACAGGTACCCAATGCCTTTGCCAAAAAGACGACCACAAAGAAAGCCACGACAGCTACAAATGCGGTAACTAAAAAGGCGGCTATAAAAAAGCCTGCAACTAAAGTTGCTGCCAAAAAAGCGGTAAAAAAAGCAGTCAAAGCGCCAGTACGGAAATAAGCATATTAGTGCAGCTGATCGATAACGATTGATCTTATACAGCTTAAACATAAGAGGTTGTATATAAAAAAACAAACCTTACAGGAGATAAAAAAAGATCCGGGACTTCCCGGATCTTTTTTTATCTCCTGTAACTTTCAATCATCATTTTAATCATAACGCCCCATCTGTTTTAAAAAGCGTACATGCGCCATAATAGCTCTTCTAACAGTTGGATACTCGATATACTGCAGCTTATATTCCTTACACACATTTCTTACGATCTTACTGATAGCAGGATAATGTACATGAGATATCTTGGGAAACAAATGATGCTCGATCTGAAAATTCAATCCCCCTACCAGCCAGGATACCAGTTTATTACGTGTTGCAAAATTAGCAGTGGTCTTGATCTGATGAGCAGCAAACTCATCAGGCAGTTTACCTTCTGTCTCATTTACTACAGGGAATGCTGTGCCTTCTACTGTATGAGCCAATTGAAATACAATGCTTAGTATGAACCCTGACACCAGGCTCATGGTTAAAAACCCAAACAGCCAGTGTACCCATCCTACCAGCATGATGGGAAGGGCTATGAAGACAAATCCATGGTATAATTTGATGGCCCAGAAAGCTAGATGATCTTTCACATGCATTTTTTTGAGGGGTATACTACCTATACGGCGACTAAAATATTTCTGATAATCTGTAAAGAAGATCCAGAATACATACAGCATCATATACAGGAACCAGAAATAAAAATGCTGGAAACGGTGTGCCCAAAGCCTTTTTTGAGTAGGCGCCATCCGCATCAGGAAGCCGATCTCAATATCGTCATCCACACCATCGATATTGGTAAAACTATGATGGATCATATTGTGCTTCATATTCCACATAAAATGATTGGCACCAACAATATTAGCAGAACATGCTGCCAGTGTATTGGTCCATTTATGCTTACTAAAACTGCCATGACTGCCATCATGCATAACATTGAATCCGATACCTGCAATCAGGCAACCGAGAATGAAACATTCGGGCAGGGCAATATACCATGCAGGTGTCCATACCAGTAACTGTATATAGATACAAATGAACCCTGTGATCATCAATATCGCTTTGGTAAAAAGACTGATGGTACCCGTGGCATTCAAATGATTCTCTTCAAAATATTTTTGGACTCTTCTTTTTAGCTCCGCATGCAATGAATCACCGGATACTGGAAATTTGGGGATAAAGGAATTGACTGACATAATTTGATATGATAAATAAGCTGCGAAGTTAGATTCTATGCTGCTGTAATGTTGTTAAAATACATAAATGATATATGCCCTGATGCTTTCAGAATTGATTCAACGATAAAATCAATGAAACATTGTGCATAAAAAAAAGGATATTTCCACAGGTATAGAACAACTTATATCTGTTAATTTAACAAAAATTAATTTAGTTTGAATAATAAATGCAGGTTTTTGATTCCACCCTATACAAAGATTTTTATGCATTTAAACCCAACATTCTATGCAACAAACAAAGGAAATCAATGCACTCTTTACACTGATCGACGATCCTGATTCAGAAGTCTATTCGACAGTGTCAGAAAAGATTGAAGAATTTGGGAAGGGGATCATACCCAATCTTGAAAATTTATGGGAGAATACCCCCAATATAGAAGTTCAGGAAAGGATTGAACACCTTATTCACAGGTTACATTTTAATGACCTGGTCAATGATCTTACCGAATGGAGTAACAGCCCATATCATGACCTCTTGTTTGGTGCATTGCTGATTGCCAAATTTCAGTATCCCGACCTGCATACAACCCCCGTATTACAGGATATTGAAAAAATCCGGAGAAATGTATGGCTCGAACTGAATAACTACCTGACTCCTCTGGAGCAGGCCAATGTACTGTCCAGCATCATCTATAATTATTACCAGCTGAAAGGAACAGAAGTCAATTATAATAACCCGGATGAGTTTTTTATTCATAAAGTACTGGAAAACAAAAATGGTAATTCCATCAGTAATGGCATCATCTATCAGGTCATGTGCGAATTACTGGATATCAATGCCCGGATTATCAATATCCCCAAACAAATGATCATCGCATTTTATGCCTCAGATTTCGAACCCTTCAATCATGTAGGAAATGCAAAAGACAATATCCTGTTTTTTGTAGATGGCGTAAATGGACAAGCTTATTCTCATAAAGATATTGAGGGTTATTTTAAAAGACTGAACCTGCCTGTCAATGCCGGCTATTATAAACCCCTTTCACAAAAGAAAGTGATCCAGCTTCTTACCCTTGAAGTTTCCAAATGTTTTGATCTTCCTTCCAATGAATATAAAAAGACTGAACTGCAGCTGCTATCTGAAATACTGGACAAATAAATCTATATAACCTAGCTGTTATCAGTATTTCAGCATTGGCTGATCAGTTATTTTCTGTTTGCATTCAACTACAGGAGCTATTATGCTTGTCATAACTGTATTTACCTGAATATCATTGCTGTTATCTTTCAAAAATGTTTTAAGCAGCCCTTAAAAGACATTTATTTGTATTAGATTTAAACAATAAATCTAATCTTGTTTTATGCTCTCTTGGGATGATTTTGAAAAAGTAGAAATTAGATCAGGTACGATCATTGAAGCCATTGACTTTCCCAAAGCAAAAAAACCTTCCTATCAGTTACAGATTGATTTTGGCGAACTGGGCATTAAAAGATCTTCAGCTCAGATCACCGCTCATTACAGTAAAGAATCACTTATTGGTAAACAAATAGTTGCCGTTGTCAATTTCCCCGTAAAACAAATTGCAAATTTTTTCAGTGAATGTTTGGTTTTAGGAGTATATGATGAAAATAATCAGGTAATTTTATTGAGTCCGGATAAACCTGTAAAGAATGGACAAACAATTGGTTGATGAATGAAATCTATTATACATATTATGAAAGTCCTATTGGCTTGCTAAAAATAGGTGGAACAGAATCATACATTACCGAGCTTAGCTTTATCGATAATGCAGACCAGATGGTACATGGGGAACCGGGTATCAGTGATGTGATCCATCAATGTACCGAAGAACTAATAGAATACTTTGCAGGCAGGCGAAAAGAATTTGATATTCCAGTGCATCAGGATGGTACTGAATTTCAGAAAAAAGTTTGGAGTGAATTATTGGAAATCCCATTTGGAAAAACCATCAGTTATCTTGACCTGGCCAAAAAACTGGGTGACCCTAAAGTTATCCGTGCTGCAGCTACTACCAACGGAAAAAACAAAATTGCAATAATCGTTCCCTGTCATAGGGTAATAGGCAGTGATAAGAACCTTACCGGCTATTCAGGCGGATTGTGGCGGAAAAAATGGCTGCTTCAGCATGAATTCAGAATCAGGAATGGTGTACAAACCTTGTTTTAAAAATTCCCCTGTATATTTAGAAACTCACGCCCTTAGGACATTTACTAAACTTAGCAGTTTTATCGGTACTTGTCATAAAACCGCTTTTGATAATGGATAACTCATAAGCCCCTAAAGATCCGTTATAAGAACTGAGTGTTGAAACAGTTGCGTCATAACTAACGGTAAATTTAAGATCATCGATCTGATAGCCAACCATAGGGATTATAGCATCGTGACTGCGATAATATAACCCAAGAATGATCTGATTACTGCCATCGCCGCTAATATTTCTACTTGCATTCATACCCCCTACGATTTCCCATATTGATGCCATCTTGCTTACATAGAGATTGGGATTCAGGATCCAGAGATTATCTATTTTGATACTGCTGTTTATAAATGCTGTATACCTGGCAGGAGACTGATAATTGGATACATTTCCTGCATAGAATGTTTCATTGGGATGATTGATATGCAGCGCACTGAATCCTGCATTGAAATAAACATTGTCAGAAGGAAAATAGGCATAATTGACACCTACCTGCATGTCTAAATAATAAATTGAGTTATAATAAAATGGCTCATTGGAATTGATACTATTGTCAAAATATTCCCCGTTCCATTGATTATTGAATGTGAGCTGGTTGATATTTACCCTATTATTTGCGATCCCAAAACCCAGTCCACCACTCAATAAGCTGTTATTTCCAAGTACCTGGTGATAAGCAACGGATAAATACGCTTTTGTAGAAGTAAGGCTTCCACCACCTGCAGCATCTTTTAATATGGTTCCACCCAATCCTACCCAACTGTTATCGAATCGATCGTTGAACAATTGGACATCCCCCCATACATCCATGGTCTGGTAAGGATTACCCAGATTGGACCATTGGTTCCTGTAGTTACCCCCTATCCGATAATCATGCGCAGGATCAAACCCGGTATTGGCAGGGTTTACAAATAAGGGAGCATTAAAATATTGGGAAAAATGCAAGTCCTGAGCAAACAACCTAAGTTGTGTACCGCAAAAGCACAACGATAATATAAAATACAGGATTCGTTTTTCCATTTTTATCTTAATAAAGTGATATCTCCTTTTTTAGTGAATACATCTCCATTGGTCATCTGCACTTCCAGCGCATACTGATATACATCCTGGGGCTGTGGCACCCCCTTGTACCTTCCATCCCAGCCGTTACTGATACTGGTACTGGTAAATACGAGCGTCCCCCAACGGTTATAAATATTCCACTTGATACTACTGATTCCAAATCCCTGTACATAAATCACATCATTGATCCCATCCCCATTAGGCGAGAATGCATTGGGCACGTCAAAAAGCGGTATAACATATGTTTGAACAGACTGGCTCAGTGTATCCAAACAACCAGCATTATTCACTACGATCAGACTGGCCTTGAAAGTTCCGGTTGTATTGTATTGATGACTAACAGGATAAGTACTTGTTGTGATCGTAGAATCACCATCTCCAAAAAACCATTTAAACAAGACACCACCTGCAGAATTGTTATTGAATATAATGGGCGTATTCGCTACAGGGGGTTGAGGTGTAACAGTGAATAAAGCAGTAGGCTTTCCTTCAACACTGATTGTTTGAATTGAACTGGTGTCAAACTTATTGCAGGTAGCGCTGTCATAAGCTACCATGTACACACTATATTGCTGAATTCCAGCATACAAATGTGAAACTGTATTGGCATTATTGACCGAGTCTGTTGTACCATCACCAAATACCCACTTATAAGATAATCCACCCGTTGAAGTATTGGTAAATTGGGCAGTATAAGGAGCACAGCCATTGACAGGTGTGGTAAACTGGGCTTTTACAAGGTTGGCAATCTTTAAAGGCAAGGTGATGCTGTCATATTGATTACAATAATTACTGTCCACTAAAACAAGACTCACATTATAAGACCCAATGGCAGCATAGGTATGCTGAACAGAACCAGTTCCAAGAATAGCAGAGCTTCCATCCCCATAATCTATCCTGAAAGAATTGGATTGAAAGGGAACTGTTCCGGGTGCACCAACAGAAAGATTATTGAACTGAAATGTATTTGAACTACAAGCCCCAACTCGGGAAAAATTTAATGCCAATGATACAGAATCTGTGCCCAACCGAATGGTCACATAAGACGTGTCATAAGGAAAGCATTTGGTTGTATCGATCCCTATCAATCGAACAAGATAATTTCCCGGAAGTGTATAAAGATGCGAAACACTCGATGCAGTAGTCACTGTATCAGGTGTACCATCGCCATAATCCCAGATATATTTCTTTGCTGTTCCAATTGTATCTTTAAAATCAACGGAAATAGGGCTGCATCCCGAAGAATCCCTAACGCGACCATCTATAGAAGATTGAACACCCGCTGAGGCTCCTGCCAGGTTAAAAGCTATTTTGACCAATGCCAGATTACAAGCTTGTACACTTCCATTGACTGTAGTACCATTCACAGTGGCATAAGCACCAGGTGTAACAGGAAAATCGCCTGCTCCTGTAAGTCCAGCTCCAAAACAATTAGCACACATGGCTTGATAAATCACACCATTCTTATCAAACCTGCTGGTTCCGCCATCTACATGGTTGGGCCAGCCATAAGGCGGATCCTGACCAAAAAAACTCCCATATAACTGTGAAGCCGCATCTTTAGCCATTACAAAAAAATAAAAATCATTGCCAGAGCTGTTGAGCTTTAAAGCATTGGAAGTAGTGGTTAGTCCCGAGGTACCCTGACTGAGATAACCGGTCTGATTTTGTCCTCCACCCCATCCTGAAACATATACATTTTCGCAGATGTCCACCAGGAATGCAGTGGGTGAAATATTGGGTTGCAGGGGAGAATTAGTACCAAAAACAGTTGAATATACCCATGCCGAAAGGTTGGGCATTATTTTGGCAATAAACTGTTTTCCTCCACTTTGTGAAAAAGGCGCATTGACAACAGGCCAGCTTGCGGTAGTGGTTCCCATTATATAAGGGAAGCCAGACTGATCGAATTGTATCCCATAAATCAGATCAATGCCTGAAGTGCCAAAGTAACCGGTTTGCTGGATTTGAGGAGTACTTCCGGACGTATTGATAATCGATACAAAGCCATCCACACTGCCCTGGTTAGTGGAAAAAAGACTTCCCGTTGTATTACCAGGCAAATCTGTACTAACCGTACCACCTGCTACATATAACAGGTTGTTCAATGGATTAATGGCCAGAACAAAAGCTGCATCATCTCCCGTTCCGCCGAAATAAGTACTAAAAAGAACCGAACTCAGGTTACTGCTCAATTTTATAATGACTGCATCCTGATTGAACTGCCCTCCCCCATTTGTTGTCTGAAAAGCATTCACAGTTGGAAAATCACTGGATTGGGTACAGGAAACCATATAAATATTACCCCCTGCGTCGATATTCACTTCACTACGGGCATCATCGCCATAATTACGTCTTAATGAATACTGATAATATTGCTGGGGTTGAACAGAATGTTCCTTATCGGCTATATTGATACCATCATCTTTAGCACCTCCTAATCTGATTGAACCAATTAAAGCCGCACCCGTAGGATCAAATTTGGTGATACAAATATCGAAATCCCCATTTTTGCAGCCATCACCCAATACATTTCCGGCAGGATAAACCGGATAATCATTAGAACTGGTCCTGCCTGCAACAATCAGGTTGCCTGCATTATCTACAACCAGACTATGGGGCTGTTCATTTCCAGTTGCACCGCCCAGATACGTACCGTACATCAATGTAGATCCGTCAGAACTTAATTTAATGATTCCCATATCAAAACCTGCCCCATTATCATTCCCATCATAATTTACACCACCAACATAATTTTGAAAATAAGCGCCATTGGTCAACGGAAATCCTGTCCCGAATACGATTCCTCCGCCATAAAAATTACCTGCCGCATCATAAGTGGCCGTATAACCCCAGTTATCTGCCTTGCTTCCGGTAAAAGAAGAAAAAACCAAAGTTGGATCAATAACAAGGGTAGCATTGGGATCCCTTTTTCCAGAAATTTTAAATTTTACAGTGTTGCCATGAACTGAATAATTACAGTTAATTTCCTTTCTCCCTTCTAATGAAGAGATATAACTATAGGGAGTGGCTTCCTGAACCTGATCTACTGAGGTTTTAATAGCCAGGCTGCCATTCTTTACCTTCAGTTCATCAGCACCATCAAAATTCAACGCGATATTTTCGGGATCACCTCCGGGATGCACTATCAAATCATACTTTAGCTGGCCGGTTGAAGAGGTATAATACCTGACATCAATATTGTTATAGACATTTTTGTAGGTGATTGCCTGAAATATCCTGCACTTGGTAGCCCATTTTGAAGGATCATTACCAATATAATAATTGTTATAACTGTTTAAGGGTTTCTCACTTACCACTTCAGGTGCAGCATTACTATTCTGAAATGTAACTTCATAAGCATGTGAATGCAACACTGTTCTTACACCTGAAATATCGCTTTTGGGTTTATTTGAATTAGCTGATGCTGCACCATGATGCTGATCCAGTAATGACCTTAGGTCATTGTGATCATGGAGTACCAGCTTATAACCGCCATGCCGTTCTATAAAAAAAGCACCAGAAGCCAGTTCACCCTTAAAAGCAACTTTATTATTCCACTGACCTTTATTTTCTACAAACTGCAGATAGGATTGGGCATAAAGACCAGTAACACAGGTAATAGAAACAAAGACCGTGAGAATTAAAGTTTTAAACTTCATTACTATTTTATTTATTGCAACACCAGTATAAAAATAAGCCTTTTGAAAACATGTCTTATGATCAATTTGACTGAAAATCAATACCCAATCATTTTAAATAAGCAATCGATTTGTCAGGATATCCGGCTCCATCCTGATTTGCCCTTTTGAGATTCAAGATATTGTTTCAGGTTTGCATTTTTGGCAAGGCTGATTTCAAAATCTTCATTAACCAATGCCTCTGCCAGTGTTTTGGCAGTTTCCAGCAAGGGCTTATCATTAACAATACTGGCTAGTTTAAAGTTCAAAGCGCCACTTTGCCTTGTACCCTCTATATCACCAGGCCCACGGATCTCCAGGTCTTTTTCTGCAATCTTAAATCCATCATTCGTCTGGCACATAGTATTGATACGTTCACGGGCCTCAGCGCTTAATTTACTACCCGTTAATAAAATGCAAAAACTTTTCTCAGAACCTCTTCCTACCCTGCCCCTAAGTTGATGTAACTGTGATAAGCCAAACTTTTCAGCACTTTCAATGACCATGACACTGGCATTGGGTACATTAACACCTACTTCAATAACAGTCGTTCCAACCATGATCTGGGTTTCACCACGTACAAAACGCTGCATATTGGCTTCTTTTTGGTCTGCCGGCATCTTACCATGCACCATACTGATGCTGAAAAGATGTTCCGGAAAAAAGCTCTTGACCTGTTCATAACCTTGCATCAGGTCCTCATAACTTAATTTTTCACTTTCTTCTATCAATGGATAGATATAATACGCTTGTCTGCCCTTCTGTATTTCTGTCTTTACAAAGTCCATCACACTAGCCCTGGCCATTTCATTGCGTTGTACAGTGGTGATGGATTGTCTTCCCGGGGGCAATTCATCCATGACACTATAATCCAGATCTCCATAAGCGGTCATCGCCAGCGTTCTGGGTATGGGTGTTGCTGTCATAACTAGCACATGTGGTGGTATCGTTGCCTTTCCCCATAATTTAGCCCTTTGTGCCACACCAAACTTGTGCTGTTCATCCACAATGGCCATCCCCAGGTTTTTGAATTGTACAATGTCTTCGATGATGGCATGAGTACCCACAACGAAATGAATGCTATCATCGAGTAAACCCTGTAATATTTTTTTCCTTTGTGCCGCTTTGGTACTGCCTGTTAACAGTGCAATTTCCAAAGGCATATCCTTCAAAAGATGGGTAAGGCTGTTATAATGCTGCTGTGCAAGGATCTCCGTAGGTGCCATCATACAACTCTGATAGCCATTATCTGCTGCCAGTAACATACACAATAGTGCAACTATGGTTTTTCCGCTGCCCACATCTCCCTGTAATAGCCTGTTCATCTGGTAACCCTTTGCAGTATCTACCCGTATTTCTTTAAATACACGTTTCTGCGCACCGGTTAACTGAAATGGTAAATGATGATTATAAAAATCATTGAACAATGAACCCACTTTTTCAAAAACGATCCCCCTACTAGATTTGTGTCTTTGCAGTCTGATCAGGTTCAGCCTAACCTGAGCAATAAAAAACTCTTCAAATTTTAAACGTTGCAATGCCTTATCATAATCTTCAGGGGAAGCCGGAAAATGTATGCTATTGTATGCCTGATAGCGGTTCATAAGCCCCAGCTTATGGATAAGTTCGGAGGGAATATTTTCAGGGAGGTCCTTTTCTTTTAACAATGATAAAAGTACAAAAGTTAGTTTTCCGATCTGCCTTCCATTTAAACCCCTTACTTTCAGTTTTTCAGTTGCAGGATATACAGGTTCGAGATATGATTTTCCGGCAACTGCAGGCACATACAACTCTATTTCAGGATGCACGATCTGAGGTTTGGAATTGAAATAACCTGTTTTTCCAAATACCAGGTATTGACTGCCCACATTAAGGTTTTTCTGCACCCAGGTTATACCCTGAAACCAAGTCAGTTCAATGATCCCTGAACTATCTTTTAAATGCGCAATCAGCCTTTTAGCCCTTTTCTCTCCGATCAGTTCCAAATCCGTTAATACCCCTGCTACCTGAATGTATTCAGTTTGAAAATTAATATCACTGATCTTACTAACCCTGGTTTTGTCGATATGCCTGTTGGGAAAATGTTCCAGCAGATCCTGGAATGTGAAAATACCCAGTTCCTTTTTTAAAAGGTCTGCCCTTAAAGGACCAACGCCTTTAAGATATTCTATCGGTGAAGCTAATATGGAAATAAGTCCGTTACTGATTCCTGAGTTGTATTTAATACAAATATCCGTATCGGTAGGATATAATACATTCTCTAGGTTTCAAATAAATATTTAACAACTAAAAAAGTGGGCTATCTCCCGATAGCCCACCCGATTCATTTGCACGTTATTGTGTATCCAAACCCCATTTTCGGCCTTTTAATACAGCAGGTACACCCTCCGTGATCCACTCAGGGGGTTTTTCACCTTTCAACAGCCAGTCAAAAAATTGTTGCTCCCTGATGCTGATATCTTTTCGGTTTCTTCTTTCCACCAGGTTATGCGCTTCTCCATTATAACTCAGCAACCATACTGGTTTATTCAACCTGCGCATATCAGTGAAAAATTCAATACCCTGGTACCAGGGTACCGCACCATCTGCATCATTACTCATAATCACCAATGGTGTTTTGACCTTTTCAAGATGAAATAAAGGAGAATTTTCTATATACAGATCTCTTCTTTCCCAGGGTGTTGCTCCTATCCTACTTTGTGTATGTTCATACTGAAATTGACGGTTTAAACCGCTTTCCCACCTGATACCTCCATATGCACTAAACATATTAACTACGGGGGCCCCTGCCCAGGCTGCGGCAAACAAATGCGTTTGAGTGATCAGCATGGCAGTCTGATAACCTCCCCAGCTTTGACCCTGTAATCCCAGTTTAGTACTGTCGATAAACCCTTTACTGATCAAAGCCCTTGTTCCACTCACCACATAATCATAGGCATTCTTACCCGGATGCCCTCTGGTGTACCAAATGTCCGGTACAAAGACAATATAGCCCCTGCTCACAAAAAAAGGAATGTTCAAACGGGAAGGTGTTGGTGATGGTGGTAGGTAATTGTATAAAGTATTATTATTCCTTTCATAATAATAAACGATCATCGGATATTTATGGTGACTGTCAAATCCTTCTGGTTTATACAAAATACCTTCCGTCTCCTTTCCGGTATAGGCTTTCCATTTAAACAGTTCTGCAGTACCCCAGTTATATTTCTCCTGCTGAGGATTGATCTGTGATAACTTAGTCTTTTCAGTATTGTCAAATACATACAAATCAGGTGAATGCTGGAAAGTTTCCCTGGTAAATGCATATGTATCTGCATTTTTAGCCTTCAGGATATTGTTGATATCTGAAGCTTCTGTTTTGGGTTGTAGACTAAATTGTTTTGACGCCAGATCATATACAGCCAATGCCGTTGATTTATCTTTTTCGTTGTACACCCTGAAAACGAGCTTTTGGTTAGTCGATATATACTTTTCTTCCGGATTGACCTGTACATACCTGAACTGGTTTTTTGACTGCCTTCCATTCGTGAGATTAATAGATGGCGCTTTTCCTGCAGGATCCACCAGCCAAACATCGAACCGGTCATACACCATGATCCCTTTATCGTCTTCCAACCATTTTATTATGCCATAAGCATTAGGATCATCGGGCATATCAAATTCTTCATTGTACAATGGATATGGAATATCCTTAGCGATCTGGTATTTCTGCTTTGTCTGACTATCATACACAAAATACTTTTTTTGTCGTTCATCATACATCAAGACATATTTACCCGTATAAGAAGCAGCAATATGTCCTTTCAATTGCTTCAGGATCATTGTTGATACACCAGTAAGTGGGTCTACCGCATAAACCTCTTTTATTGTATAGCCCTGCCATTGCGCTTCAACCCTTTTGCCATAGTCAGATGTACTATAAAAGACAGCTCCATCCCCTTCTGCTGTTTGCAGTACATTGACCAGTTTTTCATTTCCAAGTGTAACTACTTCGTTCTTATCGAAATCATATCTGGCCAGGTAATTTCTTTTTAATTCCCGCTCCAGGTTATACAACTGAACAGTCATCAGTTCATCATCCTTATAATTCCAGACATCCAGTTTTGCTCTTTCAAATTCTGGCAAACTGGTATCCTTTGGGGGTAAAATGGGTGCAATACCAAAGAATAAACGATTGCCACTTTTACTGAAACCAACAGTTCCATATTCTGATACCGTTCTTCCTTTTTCAATGCCCCTGGTATTTCTGTCTGCGATCAAACGGGCAGTGTCATAACCCGGTTTATAATAATACAGTTTATAAAATTTCTGTAGTGCTTTGCTGCTGCTGTCCCTTTCAGCGGTAAATGCGAGTTGTTGACCCGCTTCATCGAATGAAATGGATTTGACATCATTGACAGATCTCAAAATGGTATCCGCCTTTTTGCTTTGAAGGTCATACCTGATAACAGTAGCCTTACTGGTACTGTCACTCTTTTTACGTGTTGTATAAATTGCAAGCGCATTTCCCGTTTTGCTAACAGCATAATCGTTAACCAGTTTGAAAGAGTATTTCTGATGGGTTTCAAGATGCAATACAGTTAGGTCTGTACCTTCTTCCAGATTATCTTCAGTGGATCTGTTGTTTGTTTTTAATTCTTTTTTGCTGGCAAGTACACCAATACCTTTTGTCTGTACTTCAGCCAGTTTGCTTTTGATACTATCGGCAAAATGAATAAGACTATCTGCAATATTTTGAAGATTATGAATCCTGGTGAGGCTATCTTCCTGAACTTTAGGCTTGGTATCAGGTATTTTCTTTTCAGACAGGTAGACCAGAAATGCAGCAGATTTTTCGGGTACTTTAAAACTTTTGATATTGGGTATTTTCTCGATGGCTAAAGTCGAAATGGTGATGATCGCAAGACTATCCTTGGGCATTTCCTCGGTCTTCTTCTTCTGAATTTTAGCGGTGCGGGTTTGCTGGAATAATGGCTTAATCTTACAGATCACAAATTTGTTGTCTTCAGTGATCTTAGCACCGTACCCCCTGTTGATTTCAACCCATTTTTTACCATCTGCAGCCTGAATGATCAATGTGCCATCTCCTTCCTGAACATTTACTGTATAGACCACAAACCGACCATCATTGCTGATCAGCTTTTCACCTAAACTTTGCCAACTGTCATACACAGAATGATCCAGCGGTTTTTTCTGAGCAAATCCGGCAACTGTAACAAACACCACAAGCACTAATAAAATCATTTTCATATCCATACATTTTAACAAGCTCAATATAATCAATCTATGGTTTCTGCCAAACCGTTCATCCATCTGATTGCTCAATTGTATGGAGATTGCTAAAAAAACAGTTTTTGTCATCCTAATTCCCATTCAGGGTAATTATCTTCGCGGCATGAGTAAAGAGGTAGTTTTAAGTGGTATCAGACCAACGGGTTTATTACACCTGGGCAATTATTTTGGAGCAATGCGCAATTATGTAAGGATGCAGGATGCTTATAACTGTTATTTCTTTGTTGCCAACTGGCATGCTTTGACCACGCATCCAGATACTACTGAGTTAAAAACCAGTGTACACAGGGTCATTGCAGAAAATATAGCCTGTGGACTGGACCCCGAAAAAGTGGCTTTGTATGTACAAAGTGATGTTCCTGAAATTGCTGAGCTATATCTTTATCTTAATACGCTGGCCTACAAAGGCGAGCTTGAAAAAACAACGACTTTCAAGGAAAAAGTAAGGCAACAGCCTGAAAACGTTAATGCGGGGTTACTAACTTACCCTGTTTTAATGGCTGCTGATATTCTCATTCACCGGGCATACAAGGTTCCGGTAGGTAAGGATCAGGGACAACATTTGGAAATGGCCAGGAATTTTGCAGAACGTTTCAACCACAGGTATGGTGAGGTTTTTCCTTCCCCACAAGGTTTTAATTTTGGTGAAGACCTGGTTAAGATCATGAGTCTTGATGGGAATGGAAAAATGAGTAAAAGTGAAAACCAGATGAATACACTTTATCTGGCTGACAGTGATGAACTGATCCGTAAAAAGATCATGAAAGCCAAAACAGATGGCGGTCCAACTTCAAATAACGCTGAAAAACCAGACTATATTCAAAACCTCTTTACATTGCTTGAACTGGTATCTGCAAAAGATGTCGTTGAAAAGTTTGATACCGACTTCAATAATTGTGTGATCCGCTATGGCGACCTTAAAAAGCAACTGGCTGAAGATATGGTTAAGTTTATCGCTCCTATTCGTGAAAGGGCATCAGACATTCAGCATAATCCTTTATTGCTTCAAAAAATTATTAAAACAGGTGCTGAGAAAGCCAGGGAAAGTGCTTCTACAACATTGCTTGCTGTGCGAAATGCAGTGGGCATGAATTACTAACTTTCAATGACCTGTGAATAAATATTATCGAATTTACGCTACTGATACGTTCAATTTCGTACTTTCATTGTTATGGCAAAAGCAAAAAAACCCAAACACGTTGCAGTGGCTGGTAATATAGGAGCCGGAAAGACTACACTAACGGAAATGCTCAGCAAACACTACAAATGGATCCCCCAATTTGAAGATGTTGAACATAATCCTTACCTGATGGACTTCTATGATGATATGCCCAGGTGGAGCTTTAACCTTCAGATCTATTTTCTAAACAGCAGATTGAACCAATTACTGGATATCCAGAGAGGAACAGAAACCGTTATACAGGACCGCACCATATATGAAGATGCCAATATTTTTGCGCCCAATCTCCATGATATGGGTTTGATGAGTAAGAGGGATTTTGAGAATTATTTTAAATTTTTTCAAACCCTTCAATCCATGGTTCAGCCTCCAGACTTGTTGATCTACCTTAAATGTTCAGTACCTACCCTGGTTGCACAGATTCAAAAAAGAGGGCGTGAATATGAAGAAAACATCAGACTGGACTATCTTAAAAAACTCAACGAATACTATAATAAATTTATAGAAAGCTATAAAGAAGGCCCTTTGCTGATCATTGATTGTGATAAAAATAAGTTTGCCGAAAATGAAGAACATTTTGGTGAAATATTGGGTAAGGTAGATAGCACTTTATTTGGCCTTTTTTAAAGTGTGCATCCCCTATTCATAAAACATACCCTACACTCAATACATTACAACTCATTGCATACAAACAAAGGCTGTCTAATAGACAGCCTTTTTATTGAGAAGCAACCGAAACTAACGAACCTTCTTGACTATTTTCAATATTTATATTTTTGGTGCAGCCATTCTGATTTCCGGTGTAACCCCATCG
>Ga0364859_10484_pt1 | contig 19730 bp, 20 predicted proteins | sample ExccelAu500001D3_FD_206911 | JGI IMG/M metagenome (GOLD analysis project Ga0364859, IMG submission 206911) | Enriched cells from Trout Bog Lake Hypolimnion, Wisconsin, USA - BchlTB.Aug20.5000.01 .D3 | ecosystem: Environmental > Aquatic > Freshwater > Lake > Hypolimnion/Profundal zone | place: USA...
CTGCGCCACTAAGTGTGTAAGCAATCTCAACACATATTCCGTTGCAACCCCAATAAACATCTAGGTCTTCTACCGGAGTAATGAACTATTTTTAGACTGCGGTATTCCGACTTTTTCATTTGCAACCGCAGCAAATGTTCTCGTATCGTGCGATCTGACTAATTTTTATGCCTTTTTCTGGTGCACGTGCTCTCTTTTAGGGATTTGTTAAATTTGCACCAACTTGAACCATTCTCTAATGACTGTAGGCGTTAGGTATTCCTGCCCACATGATTAATTTACTCAAGAGGTGAGACATGAAACGTAGATCAATATTGAAGTTGTCAGTTTTAGCAGCGGCATTAAGTTTTACGGGCTTAAGTCATTTGGCAATGGCTCAAAGTAAGGAGCCAATTAAGGTGGGTATCTTGCACTCCCTATCTGGAACAATGGCTATTTCTGAAACATCACTGAAAGATATGGATTTGATGGTGATTGATCAGATCAATAAAAGTGGTGGTGTTTTGGGTCGTAAATTAGAGCCAGTAGTTGTTGACCCAGCTTCTAACTGGCCATTATTTGCCGAGAAAGCCCGCCAAATGCTAACTAAAGATAAGGTGGCTGTTGTATTTGGTTGCTGGACTTCTGTATCGCGTAAGTCGGTATTGCCAGTATTTGAAGAGTTGAATGGTTTGCTGTTCTATCCAGTGCAATACGAGGGCGAAGAAATGTCCCGCAACGTGTTCTACACCGGTGCAGCCCCTAATCAACAAGCAATTCCAGCCGTTGAGTATTTGATGAGTAAAGAGGGCGGCGGCGCTAAGCGTTGGGTTCTCTTGGGTACTGATTATGTATACCCACGTACAACTAACAAGATCTTGCGCGCATTCTTAAAGTCTAAAGGCGTGAAGGATGATGATATTCAAGAAACATACACTCCATTTGGCCACTCTGACTATCAAACTATTGTTGCCAATATTAAGAAGTTCTCTCAAGGTGGTAAGACAGCAGTTGTATCTACCATCAATGGTGACTCAAATGTTCCTTTCTACAAAGAGTTAGGTAATGCTGGTTTGAAAGCTAAAGATGTTCCAGTAGTCGCATTCTCTGTGGGTGAGGAAGAATTGCGTGGTGTTGATACCAAGCCCTTAGTTGGTCAATTGGCCGCATGGAACTACTTCATGTCAGTTAAGAATCCAGTGAATGATGAGTGGAAAAAACAATGGGCTGCTTATTCTGTAGAGAAGAAGTTGCCTGGAGCCAGCAAGCCTTTGACAGACGACCCAATGGAAGCCAGTCGAACCGGCATCTTGATGTGGAAGGCGGCAGTTGAAAAAGCAGGCACAACTGATGTTGACGCTGTTCGTAAAGCAATGATTGGCCAAAAACTGAATACTCCAAGTGGTTATCTTGAAGTAATGGGTGCGAACCACCATTTGTCTAAGCCCGTCATGATTGGCGAGATCAAAGCAGATGGCCAGTTCAATGTGATCTACAAAACTCCAACAGCAATCCCAGCTAAGCCTTGGAGTCCATATATTGATGGCAATGCAGGCAAGCCTGATTCAGTACAGTAATTTTCAATAGAAATCCCCTCCCTCAAGTGGGGGAGGGGCTTCAATTTTCCTTATGAATCCTCCATTTTTTTCAAAACTAATCCTTTCGGTCGTTTGCACTCTGGCCTGTGGGATTACTTTTGCAAAAATAAACGCTTCAGATCTGAAGCCCCTGTTTAGTGATAACTTTGATGTCAAAGTTAAGGTAGTCCAGAGTTTATCTAAAGAGGGTAGCCCTGAAGCGCTCCAGATTCTGGAGGCATTAAGTGCTGAGAGTCTTTTTCTATCACCGCAAGGTGTCGTCATTCAAAAAGACGATCAATATACCGATGCCCTAACAGGGCAAACTGTTTCGGTTAAGGCTGATGAATTGCAAGACGTAGTTCTGAATAATCAATTGCGCGGTAAGGTCGATAACGCTCTGCTGGGATTACAGCTCGCATCCACAGATCCACAGATTCGTACCAAAGCTGTTGATGCTTTGATTAAGGATCCTGAGCCAGATACTTTTCCATTGGTTGAAAAATTACTTTCAACTGAAAACGATCCAGTGCTAAAGCCAAAAGTAGAAAAGCTTTGGGCGCTCCTGGCTTTGCAGTCTGATAACCAAGATTCCAAATTAAAAGCCATTGCATTGTTGGGTGATAGTGGCGACCCTCAAGTAGCTGCTTTACTGGCGCCATTAGCTAAAGAAGGCGGGCCAGTTCAGGAGGCTGCTGAAAAAGCCTTGGCCAAAATTAAGAAATCAGAATTTAGCGGCGAGATTCTAGGTAACGTTATTGCTGGATTTAGCTATGGCAGCATTTTGTTGCTCTGTGCCCTAGGTCTGGCTATTACTTATGGTTTGATTGGCGTTATTAATATGGCGCATGGTGAGTTCCTCATGGTGGGTGCTTATGCAACCTATGTCGTTCAAGGTTTCTTTAGGCAATATGTGCCAGGCTATTTGGATTGGTATTTGCTATTTGCATTACCCGTCGCCTTTCTTGCAGCGGCTTTAGTTGGGGTCTTGATTGAAAGAACTGTTATCAAGTTCTTATATGGTCGTCCACTAGAAACACTATTGGCAACATTTGGTGTTAGTTTGCTGATGATTCAAATGACTAGAACCATTTTTGGTGCTCAAAACGTAGAGGTTGCTAATCCAACTTGGATGTCAGGTGCTATGAAGGTGTTGCCTAACTTGGTGGTGCCTTATAACCGCATCATTATTTTTTGTTTTGCCATTGCAGTAGTCATCGTTACTTGGTTAGTGCTTAATAAAACTCGCTTGGGTCTTTTTGTGAGAGCGGTCACTCAAAACCGGACTATGGCTGCCTGTGTTGGCGTTAAAACAGTTCGCGTAGATATGTATGCTTTTGCATTTGGTGCAGGCATTGCAGGTCTTGGTGGGGTAGCACTTTCGCAGATTGGTAACGTTGGCCCTGATCTTGGCCAAAGCTATATTGTCGATTCATTCATGGTGGTAGTGCTTGGTGGTGTAGGCCAGCTTGCAGGTACTATCTATGGTGCCTTTGGCTTAGGTATCACTAGTAAATTACTGGAGCCATTTATTGGTGCTGTATTGGCCAAGATTGCCATCTTAGTATTCATCATTATTTTTATCCAAAGACGTCCTCAAGGCCTCTTCGCATTAAAAGGTAGGAGCGTTGATTAATATGGATATTAAAAAGCTCGCCCCTTCATCTAACTTTAGTCTTTTGGTTCCAGAGCGTGAATCCATTCTAAGTAAGCGATCCTATATTGCATTAGCTGCCCTAACGTTGTGTGTATTAATTGGCGTCCCCATCTTTTCGCTATTGGTTCCCGAAACTAGTATGTTTTATATGTCTGCTTATGCGCTTACATTGATTGGTAAGATCATGTGCTTTGCAATTGCAGCCTTAGCGCTTGATCTTGTATGGGGTTACTGTGGAATACTGAGTTTAGGGCATGGACTGTTCTTTGCTATCGGTGGATACATCATGGGCATGTATCTGATGCGGCAGATTGGTGCTGATGGCGTATACAAAAGTAAATTGCCTGACTTCATGGTGTTCTTGGACTGGAAAGAATTGCCTTGGTTCTGGGAGGGTAGCGATCATTTTTGGTGGATGCTCTTGATGTTAATTCTGGTGCCAGGGGTTATTTCTTGGGTGTTCGGATACTTTGCTTTTCGCTCGAGGATTAAAGGGGTGTATTTCTCCATCATTACTCAAGCGTTAACTTATGCAGCGATGCTTCTGTTCTTCAGAAACGAAACGGGCTTTGGTGGGAACAATGGCTTTACTGACTTTAAGCGAATTTTGGGTTACTCCATTAGTGCGCCAAGTACTCGAGTCACAATTTTTATTACTACTTTCTTAGTATTGCTGGGTAGTTTTATTCTCTGCCGAGCGCTTGTTGTATCTAAGATGGGTAGAGTTATTACTGCGGTCCGTGATGCCGAATCCCGCCTTATGTTCTGTGGTTATAACCCCCTAGGATTCAAATTATTTATTTGGGTGCTTTCGGCTATCTTGTGTGCAATTGCAGGGGCTTTATTTGTTCCGCAGGTTGGCATTATTAACCCAGGCGAGATGTCTCCAACTAATTCAATTGAGATGGCTATTTGGGTAGCGGTAGGCGGACGCGGCACTTTACTTGGACCGATCATTGGCGCATTTGCTGTAAGCGGAGCCAAAAGCTTCTTTACCGCCAACTTTGCAGAGTATTGGCTGTTCTTTTTGGGTCTCATGTTTGTATTAGTTACTTTATTTTTGCCTAATGGCTTGTTGGGCGTTTATCACCAAATCTTTAGCAGGAAGGGCGGTTCTAAATGAGCGCACACTTTCTAGAAAAAGGGATTGACACCTCACATACAGGCATTCTTTATGTAGAAGATTTATCGGTAAATTTTGATGGCTTTCAGGCGATCAATAAACTGTCATTGACTATTGATGTGGGCGAGTTACGTTGTGTGATTGGGCCAAATGGTGCTGGTAAGACAACCTTGATGGATGTTATTACTGGTAAAACTCGATCAACTATTGCTGGTATTGATGGTTCTGTTTATCTAGGCTCAACTATTGATTTGATGACGATGAATGAGCCGCAGATTGCTCAGATTGGCGTGGGTCGTAAGTTTCAGAAACCTACGGTATTCGAACATCATCCCGTCTGGGAAAACCTTGAACTTGCAATGGCGGGAGATAAGTCATGGCATCACTCATTGGTAGCTAAAGTAGATTTAGAGGGGCGTCGCCTTATGGAGGCTGTTCTTACGCTTACTCAGCTCGAATCAGAAGCCTATCGTGAGGCGGGCCTTCTTTCTCATGGTCAAAAGCAACGCTTAGAGATTGGGATGTTGTTGATGCAGCAACCTAAGTTGCTATTGCTCGATGAACCTGTTGCCGGCATGACGGATGAAGAGACGATGCGCCTAGCGGAGCTACTTAACTCTTTACGTGGTCAGTGCTCCATGATGGTTGTCGAGCATGATATGGAGTTTGTTGCTGCATTAGCCGGAGATAAGGGCAAAGTCACTGTATTGGCTGAGGGCTCAGTATTGGCTGAAGGCACACTTAATGAAGTTAAACGCGATGAGCGCGTCATTGAATCGTATTTAGGGCGTTAATCATGTTGATCGTCAAAGACCTCAATCAATATTACAGCGGTAGTCATATTCTTCGCAATGTGAACTTTGAAGTACCTAAAGGCCAGTTAACGAGTTTGCTTGGTCGCAACGGTGTTGGTAAGACTACCTTGCTCAAATCTTTGATGGGTGTTGTGAAGGTAAAGACTGGTTCGATTACTTGGGATGGAAAAGAGGTAGCTAATTTACCGCCATGGTCCAGAGTCGACAATGGTTTTGCATACGTTCCCCAGGGAAGAGAAATTTTTCCAAGGCTTACTGTTGAAGAGAATTTACTTATTGGAGCTGCAAAATTTTCAAGTCCAAAAAATATCCCCTCTTATATCTATGAGTTATTTCCGATTCTGTCCGATATGAAAGCTCGTAGGGGTGGCGATTTATCAGGCGGACAGCAACAGCAGTTAGCTATTGGTCGCGCTCTCATGTCCCAACCAGGGCTGATCATTTTGGATGAGCCTACAGAAGGTATTCAGCCATCTATTATTCAAGATATTGGGCGCTGTCTTCGTAAGTTGGTCGATGAGATGGGTATTACTGTTTTATTGGTGGAGCAGTATTACGATTTTGCGAAAGACCTCTCCGATAACTATATTGTGATGCGACGCGGCGAAGTCGTTGCTCAAGGAAAGGGTGCTGATATGGATCTTAATGGTGTTCAGGAGATGATTTCGGTTTAAAGTGGATGTTGATATTCACTAAGATGGTTTAACCCCATATGTTTTTGGCTCCCGACAACCCAGTAAAACAGCTATTTAGGTCTCTAAGCCCTAGTTGGATGGCTAAACTGAGCTTATCTTATGAGCGCACCCCGATTGGCACCGTCCTTAAGAAAAGTTTGCATGAGGGGCCGCTGCGAGTTCAGAAAGCCTTGTACCCAGAAGGCGACAATATTTGCCATACAGTCATTATTCATCCACCAGCTGGTATTGCTGGCGGCGATACTCTAGATATCCAGGTTTCTGTTGCTACAGATGCTCATGTGGTTTTATCTACTCCGAGCGCAACGAAGTGGTACAAGTCATTTAAAAATCCCGCAACCCAAAGCATTCAATTTGAATTGGGTGAGGGTGCGAAGTTGGATTGGCTGCCTCAAGAAAATCTTTTTTTTAAGGGATCAAACGCCAATGTCATCACTAAATTAAATCTTCCAGCTAGCGCTTCTTATATTGGATGGGATGCGCTGATGTTGGGTCGCCATGCCTCTGGTGAGGAGTGGTCTAGCGGTCATGTTCATTTACTGAATGAAATTAGACAAGGTGGAAAGTTAATTTGGGTTGAGAATGGGAAAATAGATGCAGAAGATATCTATTCCAAGTCTCTACCTCAGATGGGTTCGTGGCCTGTTTGCGCTACTTTGCTGGCTATAGGACCAAGGTGCTCTAATGATTTGATTGAAGAGTTTTCTGAAATGATGCCTTGGACAGATATATTAAGAGCAGGTATTACATTTATGCCACAAGGTGTCTTGGTAATGCGCGCAGTATCAAAGGATATCGAAGCTACGAGAAATTTAATGATCGATATATGGACTAAATTAAGACCAATAGTTCATGGTGTACAAGCCCAACCCTTAAGGCTTTGGGCTTCTTAAAATTGTTATTGAGGTGAGATATGGAATTAACTCCACGCGAAAAAGATAAATTACTAATATTTACGGCTGCACTTTTAGCTGAGCGAAGAAAAGCTAGAGGCCTAAAACTGAATTATCCGGAATCAGTTGCTTTAATAAGTGCTGCCATCATGGAGGGCGCGCGCGATGGCAAAACGGTTGCGCAGTTAATGCATGAAGGCCAAACCATCTTAGCTCGCGAGGATGTGATGGAGGGTATTCCAGAAATGATTCCCGATATACAGGTTGAAGCTACTTTTCCTGATGGAACAAAATTAGTTACCGTACATAACCCGATTGTTTAGGAGACCACTTAGATGAATTTCCATAAGAATTTACTGCTATCTGCCGCAGGTTTCGCAGGCGCATTATTTTCAGGACTAGCCTTTGCTCATGCAGGGCACAATGTTTCTGTAAGCTTTATATCCGGTTTATTGCATCCTTTCAGTGGCGTGGATCATTTACTAGTGATTGTACTTGTGGGGTTTTGGAGCACTTTTGTGCTAAAAAAGATCTGGATTGGTCCCTGTGTTTTTCTATTGGGTATGTGCATGGGTGTGTTAGCCGGATTAACCAATATCCCATTGAACTTTTTTGAATTCGGTATTGCTGCATCAGTGATCGTAATTGGATTGTTGTTATTGTTGCAGAATCAGTATTCATCTAAAGCAATACTTACCTTAATTGGTACTTTTGGAATATTCCATGGCTTTGCTCATGCTCAATTATTTTCAGATTCATCCCTTGCCATTTCTTTGGTAGGTCAAGATATAGTTGGGTTAATTTTGGCAACAGCTGCCTTGCACTTATCGGGGGCACTTTTGGTCAAGCTGCTTAAAGAAAAGACAAATGTCATTGCAAGGATTGCTGGGTTTGCTAGCGTGATTTACGGTTGGGTATTAATCAGCCAACTCTCGTTTGTATTGCTTGGTGGAGCTTCGGCATGAGTTCGGTCCCAAATTCAAGTACTCAACGATTTATACCAGGGCAGATGTTTGTTGAACCTGGTGATATTGAATTGAATGTGGGTAGAAAGACACTTTCATTGGAGGTTGCTAATAGCGGTGATCGTCCTGTACAAATTGGCTCGCACTTTCATTTTTATGAAGTGAACGATGCCTTGTTATTTGATCGCGAAAAGGCTAAAGGGATGCGTCTCAATATCGTGGCTGGTACGGCTGTTCGTTTTGAGCCTGGTCAAAAGCGCACCATCGAGTTAGTTGAAGTAGCTGGAGATAAGAAGATTTATGGCTTTGCTGGTCGTGTCATGGGAGAGGTGTAATGGCAAAGATTGGTCGTCAAGCTTACGCTGAGATGTTTGGACCTACTGTTGGTGATCGCCTAAGACTGGCTGACACCGGCCTTATGATTGAAGTTGAAAAAGACTTCACCATTTATGGAGAAGAGGTCAAATTTGGCGGTGGCAAAGTGATTCGTGATGGCATGGGTCAAAGTCAGCGAGAGTCAAAAGATTGTGCCGATACAGTCATCACTAATGCAGTGATCATTGATCATTGGGGTATTGTTAAGGCTGACATCTCGATTAAAAATGGCCGCATTTCAGATATAGGCAAAGCAGGCAATCCCGACATTCAGCCTGGCATTACGTCCGTTATTGGTCCAGGAACTGAGATTATTGCCGGTGAGGGAATGATTGTTACTGCAGGCGGGATTGATACCCATATTCACTTTATTTGCCCACAACAAATTGAAGAGGCCCTCATGTCTGGAGTAACCACTATGATTGGCGGTGGTACTGGTCCAGCCACAGGTACCTTTGCAACTACCTGTACGCCAGGTCCCTGGCATATTCAAAGAATGTTGCAGTCGATTGACGCTTATCCCATGAACATTGGTTTATTGGGCAAAGGTAATGCTAGTTTACCGGCTGGCTTACGTGAGCAGGTCGACGCTGGTGCGATCGGTTTGAAATTGCATGAAGACTGGGGAACTACTCCTGCAGCGATTGATTGCTGTTTGGGTGTGGCGGATGAGACAGATACTCAGGTGGCTATACATACTGATACTTTGAATGAGTCAGGATTCGTTGAAATTACTTTGGCTGCATTCAAGGGTCGTACGATTCATACCTATCATACTGAAGGTGCTGGTGGTGGGCATGCTCCAGACATCATTCGAGCATGCGGTGAGTCTAATGTACTACCATCTTCCACGAATCCGACAAGACCATTTACCGTCAATACTCTTGATGAGCATTTAGACATGTTGATGGTCTGCCATCATCTTGATGCCTCTATTGCAGAAGATATTGCGTTTGCAGAGTCTCGCATCCGTCGCGAGACGATTGCTGCAGAAGATATCTTGCATGATTTGGGTGCATTTTCGATGCTTTCATCCGACTCCCAAGCTATGGGTCGTGTTGGTGAGGTAATTATTCGGACTTGGCAAACAGCTGACAAGATGAAAGTGCAGCGCGGCTTACTTCCAGGCGATACCAATCGAAATGATAATTTCAGGGTTAAGCGCTATATCTCTAAGTACACTATCAATCCAGCGATCACTCATGGCATCTCACATGTTGTGGGTTCTATTGAAGTGGGTAAATATGCGGATTTAGTATTTTGGAAGCCTGCCTTTTTTGGGGTTAAACCTTCTTTGATATTGAAGGGTGGGTCTATCGCAGCAGCGGCAATGGGTGATCCTAATGCGTCCATTCCCACTCCACAGCCAGTGCATTACCGCAATATGTTTGCAGGGATCGGACAAGGAATTCGGCATAGTTCATTAACCTTTTTTTCACAATCGGCTATGAATGCCAATATTCGGGATGCCTACGGTTTAGAAAAACAAGTAGAGGCAGTGAAAAACTGTCGCTCTATTACCAAGGCTGACATGATTCATAACGATTGGCAGCCCAACATCACGGTTGATCCAGAAACCTATCAGGTGATCGCAAATGGTGAATTGTTGACCTGTGAGCCTGCCAAGGTATTGCCGATGGCCCAACGTTATTTCTTGTTCTAGGAAAAACAATGTCAGAACCAATCCGCATTGAGAAAATTATCCCCAAAGGAAAGGGCTTGGCTAAAGCAGTCTTGGCTAGAGCTTTGGAATTGAAGCTGCCATTTGAGATGCGTAACAAGAGTCGTTTTTCAGAAAAGCTTTCTGATGGTCGTGAGGCGCACTTTTTCTTGCCTAGAGGACACGTATTGTCAACAAACGATATTTTGATTGGTAATGATGGATCGATGATTCGCATAGCCGCAGCTGATCAAGAAATTGTAACTATTGCTTCTAGCGATGCACATCAGCTGATGAGAGCAGCTTATCACTTGGGAAATCGACATATCCCGGTTCAAATAGGACAAGGATTTTTGAGGATAGAGCCTGATTCAGTGCTTGAAGGAATGATTCAGCAATTAGGTTTACAGGCTAAGCATGGGTTATCCCCTTTCGAGCCTGAAACGGGTGCCTATGGAGGTGGGCATCGTCACAGTCATGCGGAAACTTTTGATAGTGACTATGCGTTAGCCCAAAAAGTGTATACCGAGTATGAAAAGCCACATGTTCATGGGCCTGGATGCTCTCACCATCATCATGGGGATCACGGTCACTCGGCATGAGCATTGATCTAAATGAAATCACTGCATTAATGCATTTAGCGTCGCCAGCATTGCCTATTGGTGGATACAGCTACTCTCAAGGTTTAGAAGCCGCCATTGATTCTAGGTTGGTACAAGATGCCCCAACTGCTGAAGCGTGGATCAAAGATGTATTTCTAGGTGTGTTTGCCAGATCTGAAGCGCCGCTTTGGCTTCTCAGTTATGAGGCATGGGCTATTAAAGATATGAGTTCCGTAAATGATCTCAATGAGTATTTCTTGGCAAGTCGTGAAACCTCAGAACTCAGATCTGAAACAGAGCAGATGGGTTGGTCTTTACTGCAAATAGCCCAATCTCTGGGATGGGGTGGTGATAGACTTAGTCAATTGGCTGCAATAAAGCCTTTATCCCTTTTAGCTGCGCACAGCTATGCATGCTTTCATTTGAATGTTCAAGCAAAGAATGGTCTTGCTGCTTATGCATTCTCTTGGATTGAAAATCAGGTATCAGCTTCACTCAAGGCTATTCCACTAGGTCAAGTAGCAGGGCAGCAAGCGCTGACAAAGATCCGCTTGCTCGTTCCTAAAATGGTTGAAGAAGCCGAACATCGAGCTAAATCAGGTTTATTAATGATTGATAATTTCTCGCCGATGTTAGCTATTCTATCTTCAAGACATGAGACTCAATATTCCCGATTATTCCGTTCGTAAATGAAATCAAACTATGAGAACTAAAAAGAATCCCCCTTTAAGAGTTGGTATTGGTGGCCCAGTTGGATCTGGCAAGACAACTTTGCTTGAGATGCTTTGCAAAGCTATGCGTGATCAATATGACTTGGTTGTTATTACTAACGATATCTATACTAAAGAAGATCAACGCCTACTTACGGTGGCAGGGGCACTTGATCCTGACAGAATTATGGGAGTAGAGACTGGTGGCTGCCCACATACTGCCATTAGGGAGGATGCATCTATCAATTTGGAAGCGGTTGACCGTATGCAAAAGCAGTTCCCTGATGTGGATATTATTTTTATTGAATCTGGCGGTGATAACTTAGCGGCAACATTTAGCCCTGAGCTTTCAGATCTAACGATTTATGTAATTGACGTGGCTGGTGGGGAGAAGATTCCTCGTAAAGGTGGCCCAGGAATTACCCGGTCTGACCTACTGGTCATCAATAAAACTGACCTTGCCCCTTATGTTGGAGCATCCTTACCCATTATGGAATCAGATGCTAAAAAGATGCGCGGTGATAGACCCTTCGTTATGGGTAGTGTGAAGTCTGGTGATGGGCTAACGGGAATTATTGAGTTTATTCAGCAAAAGGGGTTATTAAACTAGCGTTACTTAAAGTAACGCTTGCCTTTCGTAAAGGAGTATTTGGAGCAACGAAGTACTAGATGCTTGCTCCAAAAATCCTGTGGTTTTGAAAGCCAAAGACCGAAAGAGCTCTTTTATTAAATTGGTGTAATTGCTTACACATTTGCTTACACACCGACACTGACCACCAGAAGACCCCCTGTTTATATGGGTCAACTAAGGGCTTCTGCTCTCATAACCTGAGAACCTAAACTAGCCCTAAAACTAATAAAAAGTAGGTTAGGAGTATGAATGGTGAGGTTTAGGCGGCGGAGCGTTACTTTAAGTAACGCTTGTTAAGTTAGGTAGCTGTGTAGGCGGCACTACACACTTTTGGCCAAGTTTTAATAAAATCAAAAAACCTACACTTTGCTATCCATGGGCATGTCCAGAAGTACTAGAAAATAATCCCTCATCAGCAATGGTGGGGGTTTATTCTTTTGAGCGTTACTTTAAGTAACGCTAGGACATTTCGGTTTAATGTGCAGGATCACATAAATATAAAGCAAGGAGAGCTTAATCGCCGGCCTTAATATTGCGTTCAACGGCTATTCTTGAATAGGTTGAGTGCTCTTGCTTTAAAAAATCAGAAAACTCTTTTGGTGAATTTCCAATAGGCTCTACCCCTAGAGAAAGTAATTTTTCTCTAATTGAAGGCTCTCGAACAATTTTGGCAGTAGTCATTGCTAGTTTGCTAAGAATATCTGGTGGTGTCTTGGAGGGTGCAAAAAGGCCCATCCAATTAGTAAATCGATATGCCTTCATTCCAGGCAACTCTGCAACAGTCATGACATCAGGCATTGCTGAGGATCGTTTCTCGCTAGTCACAGCCAGTATTGTAATTTTTCCAGACTTGGCGTGTGCAATTGTTGGTGGCATACCCACTATTGCTAATGGAATTTGGCCTCCTAAAGCATCAGCTAAAGCAGGTGCTGCACCTTTGTACGGAATATGTAAGACATCTATTCCTGCAATAGCATTTAAAGACTCACCTGCAAATTGCATTGAGCTGCCGTTGCCGGGTGTTCCGTATGAATATTTGCCTGGATTTGCCTTTGCTAAAGCAATAAATTCAGAAATATTCTTTGCCGACATGCTTGGATGCGCAATAATTACGAGGGGTGTTTCTCCGATTAGCGAAATTGGAGCTAAATCTTTTTTTGGATCGTATGGAACTTTTTGTCCAGCGCTTGGACCAACAACAACTTCGGCCGGGGAAGATATTAAAAATGTATAGCCGTCAGGTGCGCTCTTAGCAACATAATCAGCCCCTATTGCGCCTGAAGCGCCAGCTTTATTTTCTACCACCACATTTACATTCAGCGATTCACCCAGCCTTTGAGCAAAAGTTCTCGCCACTGCATCAACACCGCCACCTGGAGGGTAAGGGACAATTATTTTTATTGGTTTTTCTGGCCATTCGGCACTGAATGCAGTACTAGCAACCGTTAGGCAAATTGCAAAGACTAGTGCTAATTTCAATCTAGAATTAATTCTCATATCTTGTCTTTTTAATATTTAAATTAAAGGAAATCAGCGGCAGCGCCAGGCGCAGGTGTAAATCCAATATCTCCGCGAGCAATAACGACATCCCGTCCACCATTCGCAGCTAAATTTTCAGCCTGTCTTGCCTTTGCTCTTCTATCGGTTTCATCTGGATCGCAAACAGTCAGTAGTTTTTGATGACACTCTTTAAGAATATTTTTGTAATTATCGTTTTGACCTAGATCATTTATCTCGTTGGGATCGTTTTCAAGATCAAACAATTGAGCGGGATACTTTGCGTAATAAACATATTTCCATTTTCCGTTTCGAATCGCATATGCACCGGTTGTAGATCCCATTCCATGGTATTCAGAGAGAACCGTTCTATCAGGCTTATAGCCATTAGCTAGGTCAAATAAAGAGATGCCTGGGTGCCCATCTTTGACCGAATTAAAATCAATACCAACCCCTTCCAAAATGGTTGGGAAGCAATCCACATGACTTACAGGTGTTTCAATCCGCACCCCTTTTGGAACGTCAGGGCCAGCCATGATTAAAGGCACGCCTGCAATTTCTTCAAACATGGTTGATTTACCCCAAAGACCTCGGGCGCCTAGGTTATCTCCATGATCACTTGTGTAAATTACATTCGTGTTGTCAGTAAATCCAATATCTTGCAATGTAGTGAGTATTTTTCCAATATTTTCATCCAGATAGGAAACTAATCCAAAATATCCGCATAGTGCTCTTTTAACCTGATCCTCATTTTCAAAATAGTCGTCGTAGCAAAATGAATTTCTATAGTCCTCTAAATAAGGATGATTAGGCCGCTCTTCGCGTGCATACATTAAGGGCATTGGTAATTTTTTCCCCCAATATTTGTAATAGTGCTCTGGAGGAGCTGTAAGTGGAAAGTGGGGGGCTACAAACGAAACAAATAGCACCCAAGGCTTGTCCACAGCACTTTCTTTCAATGCCTTCTCGTGTAACCAGATTTGAGCTTTTGAGCAAATTTCCTTGTCATAAAACGTGTATTGAGATTCTCCGGGTCCTGCTAATGCAGCCATCTTTTTCGATCCACCACGTTTTGGTAGATCGTCACGCACAAGTCCAAGTAAATCCCCTTTGCCTTTAAGAATATGCATTGGAATTTGTTCTTCTGTAAAGCCATGATCTTCTTCGTATTCTCGAAAATGTAATTTTCCAATTGAGGTTACATTAAATCCTTGGTCTCTGATTATGTGATGCCATGAGGGTATAGAGCCGTCATAGGCATCAGCGTTATCCCAGAAGCCAATTTGATTAATGTATTTTCCACAGGCAAACCCAGCTCTTGCGGGAATACAAACTGGACTAGTAGTGTAGGTATTCTTAAATGTAGTCCCTCTAGCAGCAAGTGAATCTAAATGCGGTGTTTGAATAATGGGGTGTCCCGCGCTTCCGAGAACTTTTGGGTTATGTTCATCAGACATAATTACCAGAAAATTATTTGCCATAGATTTTTATACTTTATGAACTTGTAGGGTTGGGTAAATTTGTTTTATCCAATACGTTTTACGCGACTTGTTATCGGAAGTCAATTAATGCAAATGCTATATTTTCCCTATCAATATCAAGTGTAGCTCCATTCTGTAGAGCTCATCTAATACCTTCGTGTTAATTTATTTGATCTTTAAATTACTGCTTTATATAAAATCCATAAAAATAGACCGATCAAATAGGAGCCTAAAAGTTTTCTTCTAACGGAATCTTGAAGCTTAAAAATTCTTTTAGAAAAGATACTTTGCGAGAGAGCGGCTGTTATACCCATGAGAATAATGAGGGTCGCAAATGGAAAAGTTAAATTTTCAGTTCCATGAAAGTGAATCCATGAATACCCAAGAGATAAAAGACTAAAAAAAGAAGTTACGGCAACAAAAAGTAGTGAAATATTGACGCACATGAGCATTGGAAGTGATGCCCAAATTGATAGCAGTGGAGTTAGAAGGGTTGCGCCTCCCAGGCCAAAAAAAGCAGATGAGGATCCTGCAATAGCACCAATGACAACAACTTTTATTATGCTAAAGGGAGGCGTATTAACTGCTATGTTTGAGCTGGATGTCTTTCCTAGTAATGTCCAAATTCCAACCAGGCCGATTAATACACCAAAGCTTACCCGCAGTGAAAGCTCTTCTATATGTGGCGCTATAAAGCTACATATTGCAATTAGGGGGATCGCGCTTGCTAGCAATATAAAAGTAATCAGCCTCTCTTGTCCAGAAGATTTAAGTGTATTAATTGCGCGAGGAAGCGATCCTATAAATATTGCGGCTAAACTCCCAAGAATAACAATCTGAAACGGAGGATGTAGCTCGCCTGGTACTGTAAGGAAGGCTACATCAAGGGCTGGCACTATAAAGGCGCCACCACCGATGCCGAATAAGGCCATTAAAAATCCAGTGATGATTCCTGTAATCGTAAAGTATAGGTAATGCATGCTTTGGATCAGCTCTCAGTGCTAGGTATATATTCAAAAAGTACAAAAAATCGTACGTTTTTATAGCCGCAAATACTAAGACTGATAATATTAAAAAAGGCTTGAGTCGATTTTAATATTATCAGACCTAACTAATTTTAATTTACGGCCTATTCTATTTCTATTGCGACTACTTTTTTATTACTATTTCGCATTAATTCATATCACTATGATTCATATGAAGACTGGATATAAGATCAACAAACTTTTGTGTAACTGGAGAAATTTCTATATCTTTTCTATAAATTAAGCTGATAGGTGCGAAATTCTTGCCAAGATTAGACTTTAATAGCTTAAGGGTATTGTTTTTTTGCCCCTGTATTGCAAGGCTCGTAGGAAGAATTCCCAGAAGCTCAGTATTAATGATGAGCTTCTGAATTTTTTCGAAGCTACTAGATTCAACTACTACATTTGGTCTTAGTACCCCATGTTGAGTAAATAAATTATCAATCATCTCTCTAAATGGTGTTTGTAAGGCTGGGAGTATCCATTGCCCCTTTGAAAGTTGCTCCCAATTGATATTCGCTTTATTTTTATGTAGACTGTTAGCTCCGCAAACAATTGCAAATGATTCTTTGTAAATGGGGTACATTGCATATTGATTTGCAATTTTTACATTCAAAATTCTCCCCAGAATCAAATCTAATTCATTTCTACCCATGCTGGCCAATAGTTCATTGGTTGAACCCTCAAAAGTTCGTATTTGAATTTCTGGAAATTTTGTTAATGCATTTGAAATAGCTTTAGAGAGAAGTTCTGGATCAAGAGAGGGCACGAACCCAAGACGAATTTGTCCTATCTCTCCTTTTTGTAATTGCGTTATTTCCCTGTACATTTCTGCTAGATCGGCCATAAGGGTGGAGGTGTGTCTCTTTAATATTTCTCCATACTGTGTTAACCACATCCCTTTTCTGTCTCGTGTAAAAAGTTGAGCTCCTAGGATGGATTCAAGCTCTTGGATTAGTTTGGTTGCTGCAGGCTGAGTTATTTGAAGTATTTCAGAGGCTTTTCTGAGTGTTTGATTTTCAACAACACCATTAAAAAGATCTAAGTGTTTGATTTTCATACCTTTTAATTCAGGTATTGGAGCCACGTTAATAGGAGATTTTTTACTCATGTTGATATTTTAGTGTGATATCAAAAAGTTATCACAACTATCAAAAATATGATTATCTTTGAATGTATTTTTCATTTATAGTCAAAAAACACTAGAGGAGATAGTTTTGCGCTTCCAATTATTCAAAACTTTCATTTTGGCAATCTGCCTGGGCTTTTCTCAGGCTGTATTTTCTGCGTACCCTGATAAGCCAGTGAGGCTGATTATTCCGTTTGCTCCCGGCGGTGCTACAGATTTAGTCGGTCGAGCTTTGGCGATGAGATTGACTGAAATTTGGGGGCAGCAAGTTATTGTTGAAAATAAGCCGGGGGCAGGTGGCAATATTGGTGCAGATATTGTTGCCAAATCTCTACCTGATGGATATACATTGCTTTTATCCTCTCCTGCGGAAGTTGCAATCAACCCTTCCTTATATAGCCAGATGCCATATGACTCAGCGATCGACTTAGTGCCAGTGGCAAAAGTAGCATCTGCGCCTTTGGTTCTAGTTGTGAATGCGCAATCCCCTATTAGAGGCATCCAAGAGTTGCTGCAATATATTAAGCAGAAGAATGGCGCAGTAAATTTTGCTTCTTCTGGCACCGGTGGTCCACAGCATTTGGCTGGAGAATTGTTTAAATCAATGGCGGGTGTGTCAATGGTACATATTCCCTATAAAGGTGGAGCGCCTGCAATAACAGACCTTCTTGGAGGTCAAGTTGATTTATTTTTTTCAGGATTACCGCCAGCCTTGCCTCACATCAATTCAGGGAAATTGCGAGCCTTAGCCGTTACTACTTTAAAAAGGTCTCCATTGCTACCAAGCATCCCCACAATTTCTGAGTCTGGATTTAGTGGCTTCAATATAGAAAATTGGCAAGGAATTTTTGTAGCCGCAAAAACAAATAACAAAATTATTAATCAGATCTCCAGAGATATCGAGCGAGTCATCAGTAATAAGTCATTTGATGAAACGCTAAATGCACAAGGTGCTTCACCATATTTTTTAAGCGCTAAAGATTTTGCAGTATTTGTTCAATCAGAAACCCAAAAATACGGGAAATTGGTAAAGGAGTCCGGCGCTAAGGCCGACTAAATATTCATAATGGAAATGATTAAAGAAAGTAAAATTAGGTCAATGAAATTAAATGACCTAGAGCTTGCCATGTTAAGAGGAGATCATGGCGTCGCGGTCAAAGAATCAATTGAATTTCAAATTGAGGTTGGGAATTTTTTTGAAGCAAAAGAATTCGTCCCTATTACTAATGCTCATGTCATGGGCGATATTGAGGTGATGGGCGATGGAGGTTTGGGGCTATTAGAAACAATGGCTAGTAGTGGGGCCAAATGCAAAGTGCCGACCTCAAGCAATGCTAGATGTATGCATTTTGGCGACTTTGATAATTTGCGCGCAGATGAAGCCGAAGTAAAAAAGGAAAGAAAGCTCATCGGATATTTGAAGGATATGAATATTGCTCCAACTGATACCTGTATTAACTATCAAACGGTATATCAGCCAAAGTTGGGTGAGCATGTTGCGTGGGGTGATACCGGAACAGTTATTTATGCTAACTCTGTTCTAGGTGCCCGAACTAACTATGAAGGTGGTAAGGCAAGTTTTGCTGCTGCCCTTACTGGTAGAACTCCTGCATATGGATTTCATTTGGATGACTGCAGAAAAGGCACATTTTTAGTTAATGTTGATACAGATTTAGATGATTTTGCGGATTGGGGCGCGCTAGGAAAAATTGTCGGACATCCTCATCAAGATTATTTTGCTGTGCCCGTCTTTAACGGAATTAAAGAAGTGCCTTTTTCTGATTCCTTGAAGCATCTTGGCGCATCGCTGGCTAGTTATGGTTCTCTTGCAATGTTTCATATGGTTGGAATAACTCCAGAGGCGCGAACACTGGCCGAAGCATTTAAGGGTGATGAGCCTCAGGAGACAATGACAGTTAAAAAAGCTGATATCGATGCAATTTACTCCGCCTACAAATACAAAGATGGTGCTAGTAATATTGTTGTATTTTCTGGGCCTCAGCTATCTCTTTTTGAGATTCAAACTTTAGCTAACTTATTTAAAGGAAGAAAAGTTCATAAAGGCATGGCAGCAGTAATTACTACAAATCATGCCGTATATAGCGATGCTTTAAGGTTAGGCTACGTTGCCGAATTAGAGTCTGCCGGCGTTCAAATACTCCAAGGAGTTTGCTTCTATATTCTCCAAAGATTGAGTGAGATTCGCAAAGAAAATGACTGGACAAACTTAATCTCTAATTCTGGAAAAATAGTCAATACAATTACTGCCCACCGATTTAATACTATATTACGTCGAACTGCCGATTGCGTTGATATTGCATGTACCGGAGTGTTGAAATGAGTAGATTAATTTCTGTTAAGAGGGCTCACGGACCATCAATTGAGGGCGAAGTTCTGGTGATGCGCGAAGGTTTTAGTCCCAGATATGATTTAGATCGCATTTCAGGGGTTATTTCTAGAATAGGTCATAGTGTTGAAGGTGAATCTATTTTCAATAAGATACTTGTGATACCCACGGTAAAAGGGGGTGTTGCTGGCGGCTGGGCTTTTTTCGATTTGCTCTATAAAAAAATTTCACCCAAGGCCTTGATATTTGGGAAGCTAAATCCAGTAATGGTTCAAGGGGCAGTCCTTGCTGGATTGACTGTTACTGAAGGTTGGTCTGAGGACTTATTGAGTATATTAAAAAATGGCGATCATTTAAGAGTTGACTCAGAAAAAAAGAAGCTTTTTATCTTTTAAGAAACCTTTCCCATAGATAGAAAATATTTAGACTATTACTTAAAGTAACGCTTATTTCCTAAAGCCTCTTTGGAGCAACGAAGTGCTAAACGGTTGTTCCAAAATTTCTTTGGTTTTGAAAACCAAAGAGTGAGTCAGAGCTGTTTCTAATTAGATTAAACTCACCACACAAAA
>Ga0364859_10488_pt1 | contig 19501 bp, 13 predicted proteins | sample ExccelAu500001D3_FD_206911 | JGI IMG/M metagenome (GOLD analysis project Ga0364859, IMG submission 206911) | Enriched cells from Trout Bog Lake Hypolimnion, Wisconsin, USA - BchlTB.Aug20.5000.01 .D3 | ecosystem: Environmental > Aquatic > Freshwater > Lake > Hypolimnion/Profundal zone | place: USA...
CAAGTCAACGAAGACCGCGACCGTACAACGCCTTCAGTTTAGACCTTCTGCGAGGATCTAACGGCGGCTAATCATCCGGCGTCCTCTAGTATCGCCTGGTGTGCGCCTCTGCCGCAGCCGCTTCATGATACTTCGGGAAATTCCAAAAAGACGCCGCTGCCTGCGGGGGTGCAGGCAGCGGCTGGGAAGGCCCAGTCAACCGCGGGTTAGTCGCCGGTTCCGGTGATGGTGACCGTTTGCGCGCCAATGTTGGTTTGGAGCACAAGCGAGGTTTGGTAGTTGGTTGCCGTAGTGGGCAGGAACTTGACCACGACGGTGCAGCTGTTGTTTGGCGCCGTGTAGCCGATTGAGGAGCCTGACTGGCAGGTTCCTGCGCCGGTGCCTGAGGTGACGAGCGCAAACGGAGGAGTGGCGCCGGAGGTGGTGAGGCCGATGCCACTGATGAGCAGATTGGCCGTGCCCACATTCTTGACGGTGAATGCGTGCAGGCTGGTTGTGCCCGCCTTGATGGTGGCAAAGCCATAGGAGGAGGGCCAGGCGCTGAGCACGGGCGCATCGGCCACTGCTGTTCCGCTGAGGCTCACGGTTGGCGCGGTGTTGTAGGCGTTGCTGTTGAGGGTGAGTGTTGCAGAGGGGCTGCCCGCCGCAACCGGGGTAAAGCTGACCGTAAGGGTGCAGGTTCCACCATTGGCCGCTGCGCCGCCTGCGCAACCGGTCACGCTAAAGCCGGTTCCGGTGAGGCTGCTGGGGCTTACTGTGAGTGTTACGTTGCCCTTGTTGGTGATGGTGATGGTTTTGGTGGTGGTGGAGGTGAAGCCCACCGAGGTGGAGGGAAACACCAGCGCCGTTGTGGTGGTGCTGATGTCGGCTCCCTGACCTGCGCCAGAGAGGTTCAACGATCCGGTCGAGTTCTTCGCGTTGGACTTGACGTAGAACGAGGAGGTGTAGCTGTCTGCCGCATCCGGGTTAAAGCTGAGGTAGAGAGCGCACTCGTCGCCCGGTGCCACGCTGCCGCCATTGACGCAGGGTGTAACCGTCTGGCCAGCCGGTGGCGAGCTCAGGAGCGGGAACGGGTTTGTGGTGGATGTGGGCAAGCTGCCGGAGTGCGTCAGCGTACCGTAGGTGATTTGAATGTTCTTCAGCGTGCCGGTGCCGGAGTTGACGAGCATGGGATAAGTTCCGCTTGCCGAAGTACCGCTGTGGCCCACCGAGGTGGGGTTAAAGGCGAGCGTTCCGTTGCCATAAACAATGGAAGGAATCGGCGCGACGCTCTGAATTACGTACGAGACGACTTGAGGTGAATCCGGAGCGTTGTCAGTGAGTTGAATGGTGCCTGTGAGGCTGCCGAAGTTGCTCTGCATGGTGTAGGCCACCGGCAAGGTGCAGGATTTTCCGGGAGCGAGGACCGATGAGGTGGAGCAATTGGTCGAGGCTGTCTGCAGCTTCATCGTTTCGCCGGTTGCCAGGCCTGCGGTGCTGATGCGGGTGAACTTGAGGTTGGCAGTGCCGGTGTTGGTAATGTTCACCGTGCAGGTGGGCACGGCATCGCCTTCATCGTAGGGGTTTGCAAAGTAGCAGGGGTTCTGATCGTAGGAGAGAACCGGTGCCTCGCCCTGACCCTCAAGTGTGGAGGAGACGGTGACGGGTGTTGTGCCGCCGACCGGAGTAACGCTGAGCCCAAAGCTGGTGCTATACGGCGTGACGCCTTGGGTTGGAACAAACTCCAGGCCGATGTTGCAGGTGTGCGGCGTGCTGGAGGATGCGGAGGGATAGAGCACCAATCCGTTGGTGCAGCGCGTGCCCGTGGTGGCGTTTGCCAGTGCAAAGCCGGAGGGCGCAGTGAGTGTGCCAACGGTGAATGCCTCATTGCCGTCGTTGGTCAGCGTGAGGTTTTCAATGCTGCTCTTGGTGCCGACAACCGTGTTGGGGAAGCTGAGCGGATTGGGGGTGAGCGCACCCTCAAGCAGCGGCTGAATCTGGAAGCCGTAAACGTTCAGCTGACCGCCGGTGCTGCCGATGATGGCGCCCATGTAGCCGGCTGAGTTTTCGTTGGCGGTCAAGGTTGCGGCCGTGGGAGCAAAGATGACCTGGAACTGGCAGGCTTTGCCAGCCGTCAGCGGAAGACCGCATGGGGAGGGCGCGGAGGAGGATGTGGTTGGGATGACGATGCTGAAGGCACCGTGGTCATTGGGCGCGCCCCAGAAGGTGGGCAGGCTGCTGTTGATGGTGTTCGGGCTGTTGTTGGTGAAGCTGACAATGACTGAGGCCGACTGCCCGCTCAGGAGCCCACCGAAGTTGTACTCCGTGATGGAGAAGACGCCATAGTTGGAGGTTTGTGTGGAGGCACCGATGCCCTCGAGCGCCACCGAGGGCGGCGGAGTGGCTTGCGGTGTATCGATGATCAACGAGCCGCTGGCTGCTCCAGTGGCCGTAGGCGCAAACTTGACCTGAACCTGGCAGTTGGCGCCGGCGGCGAGCGTGGCCGGGCAGTTGTTGGTGCTTACCGCGAAGGGAGCCGAGGTGCTGACGCTGGTGATGGAGATGCCCTCTTTGCAGGTGTTGATGACGTTCACGCGCTCCGTGGGATCCACCGTAGCGCTCACCAACTCCTGACCAAAGTTCAACTGCGAAGGCACCACCTTCATGCAGTCGATGGGTCCAAGCGCGAGCTTGTAAAAGCCGGGAGAGACAGGATCATAGCCTGCTGCCACAGTTTGATAGGAGGCGAGGGTCGCATCCAGCGGAGAGGCGCTTGTGCTTGTGGTGGGCAAAAACCCGGTCGAAGCCTGACCGCCCAGGTAAAGATAGTTGGGCGTGGTGCTGCCGCTGGTTGTGCCGTCCGAGCCGCTGCCAAGCCACACATTGAACAGGTTGCGGAAGCCGGGGATGTAAGAGGAGAAGATCAGCGCATTCTCGCCGGCCTTGTTGGTGTCAATGACACCGGCATACACACTGTTTCCTACACCCGTATCTGGCAGAGCGTTCACCGGCAGCAGGAAGGGTCCGACGGTGGTGGTTCCAAGTTGACCCGCATAGGCAAACTGTCCGGTGCCGTTAGCGGAGATGGCATACACCGCGCCAAGCGGATCGGGCGAGAGATAGCTGGCAAACAGCAGCGAGCTGGCATCACTGGCGGTGGGGTCAATCTCAGCAACAAAGGCGCTGGACCAACCCACGCTGGGCGCGCCAAAGTAGGTGCTTGTGGTCCAGGGCAGATAGCCAAAGTTGATAAAGCCCTGCGAGAAGAGTGTCTGCGGCTCCAGGCCGGCTGCCGAACCACCGATGAAGACCTTGCTGTTGGAGTCGACGGCAATCGCGTTGACCGTGTCACCCGAGTTGGTTCCAATAAATGTGCCCCAGCTTCTGAAGTACTCACTGCCGTACTCCACCAGCACGCCACCGTTGTCATTGGCATAGGTTGTGCCCGTAAAAGGACCGCCGGTGACCTCGAAGTTGATGGGAGAGGCATTGGTCGAGGAGTAGTTCGAACCGCCAATAAAGACGTTGCCGTTGCTGTCAGCGGCCATGGGGCCGACCTGAAAGGGCAGGATAATGGCGTTGTTGTTGAGCTGTGTGGCGGTGCGGGTATTCACCACATTCACCTGTGAGTATCCACTTGACCAGGGGCCGGTGAGCGGGCGCATAGCCACCCAGGCATTCTGGTTGCTGTCGATGGCAATCGTCAGCGGATACTCGCCGTAGTTGGAGCTCAACCAGGAGGAGTACTCTAAAGCTCCGTTGCTGTTGAACTCCGCCAGGAAGCCTACGCAACTGTAAATACCGCTAATCTGGAAGCTGCAGGTGGGATACTGTGCGTTCTTGATGGGAATATTGCCGCTGCCCACAGCGTTGTTGACCGCACCGATTAAATAGATGTTGCCGCTTGCATCCAAGGCCAGCTTGTTGCTTCCGTCGCCATTGCCTCCACCATATCCGTAGTTTGTATAAACGGAATCGTTGTTGCCAAAGTAGGTGGCCCACAGCAGCGATGCATTGCCAGACTGGGTGGTATCAAACTTGGCCAGGTAAAAGTTCAGGCAAGAGGTCACGCCTGAGAGTGTGGTGGTGCTGCAGGATGGCTGAAATGAGCCGGTCGAGGTCGGCATGTCAATCGCGTCTGTATAGCCCGCGAGATACGCATGGCCTGCTGCGTCAAACTGGATTCCCACCATGTTATTGAAGGCGGGGCCTGCGCCATTGGTGCTCTCAGAGCCATAGATGAGCGTGGAGTAAATCAACTGCGGATCAATCACCAGCGGGCGCGTGTGGTCATAGCTGCCGAGGCTGAAGCCGACGGTGTTACCGGCCAGTTGATAGGCGGAGTCCACCCTTTGGCGGCTGCCATCGGCAGCAAGCTGATAGGCCACGGGATGGTTGAGGCGGAGCTCTGTTCCCAGCGCATCGGTCAAAAGCAGATCGCCGGTGGAGGCCTCAAGCGCAAGCTTGCGTTGGCCGTCGATGGTGAGCCTTGCCTGCGCGGCAGATGCGCCGGGAGCCACCGTCAGATCGTACTCAAGCTGCTGCTGGTTGCCGTAGTAGACCAGATCGATGCCGGGGTAGAGGCTGCGCACGCGAACGCGCTCAAAGCTGGTGACGCCGGTGTGCCACTGGCTCTGGTTACCGATGATGTAGTTGGTGGTGGAGCGGAGGGCCGACTCGGCCTCAGGCTGGCTGCTGGCTGCGCCCTGCCAATGGAGCATGAGCGATGCGCCGGAGCCGGTCTTCTTGTCCAGGTGGGCAACGGTCATGTCCGCGCCGGTCAAAAACAGGGTTGCGCCCGGCAGGCTTGCCTTAAAGCTGGCACGGGCATCCAACTGACCCTGGTTGCGTTCAAAGCTCAAGGGGAGGCCAGCCAGAAGCCGACCCGCGGCCTGCTGGTTGCTTGCCAGCGCGGCCGGATTGCCCTGCGCTACCCCTGCGATGGCTCCAACAGCCAAAACTACGGGAACAAGCCTTTGCAGTATCCGGGAAGAACGGATGAGGTTCCATTTCAAGTTCATTGGTTTCACTCCAGTGTTTTCAGATTCATCTCTGTTGGGGTCATCAAGGCAGCTTGTCAGTTGCGGCCTCTTTCAAGCGGGTGATGGGTTCGAGCTCAAGATCAAAGAGCGTCAGTCAGGGGCGTGGTGGAAGGGCTCACACAGGCAGAAGGCTGGCCCCGGCCCGGCATGGGGCCTTGCGGAGCCGCCGGCAGGTAAGGCCAGAAACTGGGCGGCATCCAGGCCCAGCTCGCGAACCCTCCGCTCCACCTCAGCGGGTGGGCGGTATCCGCCACATTTCTGGCAGCATTCTTGTCCACCACTCCATTGGAGGGTGAGCTCCCTGCGCTCAACCACGATCCGGGTTTGCCGTTTGCGTACAAACAAGATTGGTTTTCCTCTCGCCAAATATCGATTCGAAAAATCTGAGAGAATAGACCCTCAGAGTGCAGCTCGGTGCCGATAAGGAGCAGAGCCGGGCAACCTGGCCAGTCCTTCGGCACGTCTCATGAATGTTTTTCTCCCGATTGACTCCAAAAAGTATTCAAAGCTAATCTCAAAAAAGTTCAATTCTTGCTTTGATATTCGTAACCGATTGGAAACAAGCATGTTTTACCGCTTTGGAGAATGCAGGCTCGACCCCGTTCGCCGGGTGTTGACCCAGGGTGAAAGTGAGGTTTCCCTCACGCCCAAGACCTTTGACCTGCTTTTTTACCTGGTGCAAAACCCGGATCGGGTGGTTTCAAAGGACGAGCTTTTTGCTCATCTGTGGCCAGACTCCTTTGTGGAGGAGCGGAACCTGAGCCAACATGTCTTTCTGCTGCGCAAGGCACTTGCCGGGGCGGACGGTGAAAGGCTGATTCTGACGGTTCCGGGACGGGGATATCGGCTGGGAGTCGAGGTGGAACTTGAGGGGGCAAAGGAGGCTGCGCCCGAGCAGGTAACCCTGCAGGCGGTGCAGACCTCCACCACAATCGTGGTGGAAGACTCCGCGCTTCCGGACCTCTCCCCGATGCCGCATCTACGTCGCCTGATGGCGAGCCGCCGCGGCCGCTGGAAGCTGGCTGGATGGAGCGCGGCCGGGCTTGCCGTGCTGATCGCTGCCGGCGCTTATGCCTGGATAAATCGTCCTCGGCCGGTGCTGCGCAAGGTTGTGCTGGCGGAGTTTCAAAATCACACCGGCGAGGCGGTCTTTGATGCCACCCTGCAGTCTGCACTGCGCATGGAACTGGAGCAGACCCCTTACATCCTGCTGCTCTCTCCAAGCCAGGTGAATGAGACCCTGGCCAGCATGCGGTTGCCGCGCAACACTCCACTCACGCAGGATGTGGCCCACGACCTGTGCCAGCGTGCCAACCAGCAGGTGGTCATTAACGGTGACATCTCCCGCGTGGGCACGCGCTATCGCATTAGCCTTCAGGCCACCAACTGCCAAACCGGGGCCCTTGTGGCCGGTGAGCAGAGGACAATCTCTGACGAGAACAATGTGCTGGCGGCCATGGACGCCATGACTCACAGTCTCAGGCGCGAGATTGGCGAATCGCGTCACCAGATTGCCGCCTTCGATGCACCTCTCGATAAGGCCACCACTTCCTCGCTTGAGGCACTCAGAGATTACAGCCGGGCCGTGAGCCTGAACACGAAGGGCCAGGGCAAAGAGGCGATTGTGCTGCTGGAACATGCTCTGGCCATTGATCCGACCTTTGCTGAGGCCTGGCGTCGCATGGGCACCATTCGCTTGAGCCTCTTTCAAACGGATGAGGCGCAAAAGGATTACAAAAAGGCATTTGAGCTGCGCGCCAACACCAGTGAGTCGGAGCGCATGGATATCGAGCTGGCCTACTACATGGGCATGGGCGACTATGACCACGCTATTGAGAGCGCGCGCGCTGCCGTGGCTGTCTACCCTGATGTGGAGCGGCTCTGGGCCAATCTCTGCGAGTCTTACCGTCTGCTGGGTCGCTTTCCTGAGGCTATTGAAGCCTGTGAGCACGCCATTCGCATTGACCCCTCGAGAAGTCTCATTCGGCTCGCATTCGCTTACTTTGGTGCAAGCCGCTTTGCAGACTCAAGGCGAGCCACCATGCTTGCCCTGAGCCACGGAGACAAGAACTACGGCCTGCACACCAACCTCATGCGCATCGCTGCCATTGAAGGGGATGATGCCACCTTTCAGCAGCAGCTTGACCCCGCCTTCACCAAAGGCAACGAGATGATGTTCCTGAACGTGCAGGCCAGTGCGCATGCCTGGACGGGCCACTTGAACAAGGCTCTGGACGAGCTGGAGCGCTCTGCCCAGGCTGCGGAGAAGGATGGCAACGCCGATGCAGCCAAACAGGTGCGCGTGGGCGAGGCCGAGATGCTGGTGGAGTTTGATCGTCCCGCAGATGCCATTCGCCTGCTAGGCAAACTGCCCGGCGTGGAGAAGACCGATGCCGGCGCAATTGTGCTGGCAGCGGCAGGCGATCCATCCGCAGCGCGCCGTTACCTGGCTGGGCCAGATGCCGCACCCAACCAGGTGACCTTTCACGACAAGGTTTCATTGCCCATGCTGCGTGCGCTGGTGGCCGAGGCTGACCATAAACCGCTTGATGGCCTCAAGGCGCTCGATGAGTCGCGACCTTATCAGTTCGCGGATGGGGTTCAGGTTCCGTGGCTGCGTGCGCGGCTTGAAGAGCAGGCCGGGCAAACCGAGGCCGCCATCCAGGACCTGCGCCTCATCGTGGCCAATCCAGGAGCAAGTCGCCTTGACCCGTTGGTGCGGCTTGCGCATCTGCGTCTGGCAAGAGATCTGCGCGCAAATCAGCAGATGGAACCGGCACGCGCGGAGTACCGCACCTTTCTGGATTGCATGAAAGGTGCCGACCCCGGCCTCCAACTCGTCACTGCTGCGAGGTCAGAGTTGGCTCAACTCAAATAACGCTGAAGACGACCTGAGAGCAACTGGCAACGGCAGTGTGCGGCGCTCTGACGCTCATGCGTTTGCCGCAGTGGCCTTGCGCACCTTGCGCTTGCGCCACCAGATCACCACCCCGGTGTAAGAGATGCCAGCCAGAAACACGCCAAAGATCGAAATCAAAATTCGATAGGGCAACCAGTTGCGCAAATCTCCATAATGAATGCCCCAGAGCAGAGTTGAGATGGTGTTGCCCAAATGCTGGCCGCGCGGCAGGTCCAGCTCCCGCAACGCGCCGGTATTGGCATCAAGCAGCACGGTTGTATCCCAGCCATGCCCGCGCAGATCAATACTGGAACGCACACCATAGGTATAGGCGCCGTACTCGGCAATATAAGCCAGGCCATAGGTGCGCTCGATGGTGAAGTGATTTGCAGCCGCAGCCTCTGCCATTTTCTGTGCGCCAATCGATTCCACCTGTGCCCAGGTCAGCTTCGGGTCTTCGAGCGGCTTGGGGAGCATGTTCCTGGCCATGAACTCGTTGTCGTCGGCGAAGTCGAAGACGGCGGACATCACCGGATCGTAAACCTGACGAAGCCCGAGCATCACGCTTGACCACGCAAAGATGAACAGCAGCGGCCAGAGCCACAACCCTCCAGCGCGATGCAGGTCAAAGTGAATGCGCGTGGAGTTGGCGCTCCACTTCACCTGCCATGACTGCTTCCAGCGCTGCCAGAAGGACCCTGCGCCGCGCGGCAGTGTGAGATAGAAGGCGACAAAGCAGTCAATCGTCCACGCCAGCGCAACCGCGCCCACAAACTTCCAACCCCAGTCCGTGCCCGTGGTGAGCGAGGTGTGCAGGTTATAGATGAAGCCCGTCACGTCACGGCAAGGGCGGTTCGGATTGGAGGCAGGACCGCAGTGGAGCCTTTCTCCGGTGTAAGGATTCAGCGCCAGATGAAGCTCCGTGTCGGTGTAGGGCTTGCCGGTCTGCGGGTTGGTGCGCGGAGTCAAATGGAAGCCGACCTGATCCTGCTCAACCGCGAAGAAGCCGAGTCGCGCGTGCGGCAACTCAGCCTCAGCACGCTCGGCAAGCACGGCAAGCGGAAGCGGCTGCTGGCCGGGCGCGCGCTTTACATGCATGCCGGGGTTAAAGAGCGCATCCAGCGGACCGCGAAAGGAAAGCAGCGTTCCGGTAAGGCCGACGATGATGAGAAAGGCGGCGGTGGCCAGGCCCGTCCAGCGATGGACCACGCCCATGGCGTTGCGAATGGATTGTGTTGCTGACATTTGCTGCTCCTCGCGGTGTTGATGAACGCTTCAGGCTGCAGTGGTTGGCTATGCGGCTCGAGTCCGAATCTGTCGTCGCGCCGCTCGCTTCTTCCACCAGATCAGCACTCCACTAACGGAGAGAACGGCGAGTGCGATTCCAAAGAGGGCAACGAAGAGCCGATAGATAAACCAGTCCCGCAGATCGCCGTAGTGGATTCCCCACAGCACGGTGCCGATGGTGTCTCCCACGCCGGTTCCGGTTGGCAGGAACAGATGCTTGAAGGAGCCGTCGTTTGCGTCCACCAGAATGCCGGTGTCCCAACCGTGTCCGCGAATGTCATGGCTGGTGCGGATGCAATAGGAGTACGCGCCAAACTCTCGCACATAGGCCATGGCATAAGGGCGCGTGACGGTGAAGTGATGCAGCGCGCCTTGCTCTGCGGCGTACCGTTCACCGGCTGCCTGCGCTGTGCGCCAGTCGATCCTGGGATGCACCAGCGGCGTGGGCAGAATGTAAGGCTGCAGACTGTCCATGATGGGTGGCTTGCCAAAGACCGTGTGCATCACCGGCTCATATACCTGCGGCAGGCTGAACATCACGCTTGACCAGCCAAAGACAAAGAGGATGGGCCACAGCCACAATCCCTCAGCGCGGTGCACATCAAAGTTGACGCGCGTAAAGCTGGCTCTCCACTTGATGCCCCAGGCCTGCCGCCAGCGCAACCAGAAGGAACCGCTGCCCTGCGGAAGCGTGAGCCAGATTGCCACCAGGCAATCCAACGTCCAGAGCAGCGCGATGAAGCCCATGAAGGTCCAGCCGTAATTGGAGCGCGTGGCCAGCGAGGTATGCAGCCCATAGACGATGTTCATGACGTTGGGGCGCCAGTTCTTCCAGTCGTCCATTTGGTAGTGGCCGAGTTCCCTGCCCGTATAGGGATCGAGCACCAGCTGATCGAAGTCGAGTGCAGGCGCAGCGCCGTTGGCTGCATCCATGCGCGGAGTCACGTGGAAGAGCACCTGGTGCGGCTCCACCGCAAACATCCAGATGCTCATGTTCGGCTCTTGCCGCTCAGCATCTTCAGCCAGCGTGGCCAGGTCGAGCGGCTTGCGTCCGTTCGCATCCACATAGAGAGCAGGGTTGAAGATTCGGTTGATCGGATCGCGGAAGGCAAGCAGCGTTCCGGTAAGCCCGACGATGATGAGAAAGAGCGCAATGGTGAGCCCGGTCCAGCGATGGACCAGGGTCACCAACTTGCGCAGCGAGAGTTTGCCTGACATGGTTGAACTCCTGAGTTTGTTTTCGAAATGGTGAAGGCTGCTTTAGAACTTGAACTCAAGCTGCGGCATGATTTGGAAGGGCGTGTTGGGCAGTGCGCCTTCATAGCCGAGGCTTGAGAACGAATAGTTGTTGAGCAGGTTGCGGATGTTCAACTGTGCAGACAACTGCTTGCGCCCCCATTGGTGGCGATAGGCGGCCATCAGATTCGTCTGCGATGCGTTGGGCACGCGATCATCCTCAAAACCAGCGACGCATTGCGTGGGGTCCTGCGGATAGACCTGGCAGGCGGTTGGGTTGCTGGTGAAGACCGGCAGCGAGGTGAACTGGAAGTAGTGCTCGGCAGAGTGACCGTTGACGCCACCGCCAATCGTGAGGCCGCGCAGTACGCCCTGATGCGGTTGCCATGTGGCCCACAGGCTGCCCGTCACGTGCGCAATGCCGTCAAACGGCAACCCCTGCTGGCTGGGAATGCCACTGCAGTTCGGATTGCTTGGGTCATCGCAGTTTGTGTCTTTGGTGACCAGGTCCTGCAGGTTTGAGTAGCTTGCAATCACGCGCAGGTCGGGCGTGATCTGGCCGGCCACATCGAGCTCCACACCCTCTGTGCGCGCGGTGCCAATGGCAATGCTGACCAGTGGATTCTTGGGATCAGGCGCAGGCACGTTGTGCTTGATGATGCGATAAACGGCACCCGAGGCGGTGAGCTTCTTGTCCAGCCATTCGCTCTTGATGCCAAACTCCACCTGATCGGCCGACTGCGGCGGAAGAAACTTCTGCCCGCCGACACTCACAGCCGGGCCGGAGTCGCCATAGTTCGAGGAGTAATTGCTGTAGAGACTCATCTTTTCAATCGGCTGCCAAAGAACGCCCGCGCGCGGATTCGCCGGACGATCATGCACTGCGGTATCGTTGGCGGGCGCACCCGGAGAAAAGTAATTCTCAAAGCTCTTTGCCCAGTTCTGGCGCACGCCGGCCATGGCGAACAAATGATGTGGCAGGGTCAGGAAGTCTTGAGCGTAAGCGCCGTAGGCAAGATAGCCGAGCGTGTTCCAGCCGTAGCCGTAGAGAAAACAGTTCGGGCTATAGTCAATCGGCTGATTGTAAACAGGCGCGTAAATATTGATGGCCTGCGGGCAGCCGCCGTTGTAGTCGTAAGCGCCCGAGTCCTTACTGAAATCAAAGCCCACAAGCATTTTGTTCTCAATGCCGGCGAACTTGATGTGAAGCGGAAGGTCTGAGGTTACCTGTTCGGTGCGATGGTGGAAGTAGGTCTCAGTAAAGCCAAAGCGGTTCAGCGAGCCATTCGGCGTGCCGGGCACGCTTGCATCGCCAAAGTAAACCTCAGTGGTTGGAGGGTTGGCACCGGCGGTCGTGTAGAAATGCTTGTACTGGACGCGAAGGTCACTGCCCTCGGCCAGATGAATCTTCATCTCGGGCCGGATGTCATACTGCCACCCAATGCCGTTGTTCGTGCTGTCATCAATGTAGTTGCTGCTGATGGGCACCTTGGCTGGGCCGGTGATGGCAAGGATGCGCTGGTTCAACGCTCCCGTCTGCGGCGACTGAAATGGAATGCCGGGATCGAGCAGCAAACCACCCCGCTCATACGAGCTGCGCAAAACGAACTGCACACGGTGCGAGAGATTCCATGCGAGCGAAGGATAAACATTCAGCTCGCGCATAAAGCCGAAGTTGCGAAAGGAGTGGGCGTCGGTCCAGTCCAGCACCAGGCGGCCGAGCAGTTTGTCACCAATCAAGGGAAGATTGCTGTCACTTACTGAGCGATAGAACCGGTGCGAACCCACCTGCTGTGAGAAGCTGGTGAATCGCACTGCGCCCGGCCGCTTGGTGATGACATTCACCAGTCCGCCCGGCTCGCCCTGTCCAAACAGAACCGACTCCGGCCCTTTGACCACCTCCACAGACTCGACGTTGGCCATGTCCTGCGGAATGCCCGAGTCAGAGTACTCGTCCATGCGCGCGCCGTCCTGATAGAGCAGGGCCGCGGCATCAAAACCGCGCACAGAGAAACTGTCGCTGGTGCCAAAGCTGTCGTTGGTCGGCGTAAGTCCACTCACGTTCACCAGGGCGTCAATCAGGTTCACCGTCTGCTGGTCGTCGAGCACCTGACGGCCAATCACCTGGATTCCGATGGGCGTTTCCATCAGCAGCAAATCCATCTTGGTTCCGGTCTCTGCGCTCGCCGCAACATAGCCGCCGGGCGCGGAAACAGTCACAGTCTGCTGCACACCCGCCACGCTTAACTTGAGGGCAAGGGTTTGCGAGGCAGCAGAGATCGTGAGCTGACGGTTCAATGCCTGAAATCCCGGAGCCTCCACGGTGAGCGTGTATGTGCCCGGCGGAAGCGCAGAGAAGGCAAAGGCTCCCTCTGCATTGGTGGTTGCGGAGGCAACGGAGGCCGCACCGGATTTGTGCAGGGCAACCTTAGCGCCAACGATGAAGCCGCCGGATGGGTCCTGGACCGATCCGTTTACAACGCCGTGGGACTGCTGTGCCCAAAATGAAAGCGGAAATAAAAGCAATGCGATCGCAACGGCCATCCAGGTGGCCAGGCGCATACGTGCAAATCTCATGATCAGAATCTCTTCTTTGCGCTGTTACGTGCCACGACACGAGTCGTGCCACACGCTTGCGCGGCTATCCAACCGGAATGGATTTGCCAGTCCACTGCACTCGCCCCGCACGCAGCGCGAGCACGCACGTAACCATACGTGCGGCAAAACCTGGGCACATGCAGTGAAGCTGACCGGATTGAATGTTAGGAGAGAACGGGAGCGGGAGGGCCGCGCTTGCGCCAGGCGCGATCGAGAGAGATGCGGGCGCGCGCCTCAGTCTGCGCATGAAGCGCAGGATGGGCGCTGAGCTCTGCAAAGTGCGCGGAGGCAGGGCTCAGACCAAGCTCGATGTGCACTGAAACAGGTGTCGTGCTCGGGCAATCAGGGCAAGGAACCGGCGTAGCCATCACCTTTGTGCCCGGCAGTCGCGAGGCAAGATAGGCCTTCATCATGGCGCAATGGCAGCGCTTGCCGCCGTGCCGTCGGCAGCACGCAGGCAGATTCGCATCATCCTCTTGTCCGATTGCGGTCAGCGGCACAAACACTGGCAGCAGCAGGAAAAGTGCAAGCGAAATGGCGCTGAATCGACGCATGGTGGCCTACCGCACTATAACACGCTGCTGTTTTCCATCACCGCCAGATTCGATAGGCGGCAAAGTCGGTCAACCGCAGCCTTTGCAACGATCTGCTCTGATGAGCGACGGGAATTTCGCTGTAAACAGTGCCCCCCCCACACACACACACCACCTGCACCACGGCGAATTTAGTCAACCCACTCAAACTCGAAACCTATCCATACGGCACGAGGGGAGAAATCGACGGAAGTTGCAAACTCGCACCTCTAAGACGCCGAAAACAGTATCCACACGCTCAGAACAGCACCAGCACGATGACGGGGCGCGCATGCCAACCGAGCGAATCACACGGGTGAGGGGTACGGGGTCAAAATCCTTCATGAGTTTGCGTTGGTGGACCGTGAGCCAACGGGGTTCTTGTTTCCACAAAATGAGGTTTTCGGGGGCTGAGGGACGATGAAGGAGTCTTTGGCTTGGTGTTGCCGGAAGGCTCGCTTTGGGCGGCAAGTTACCTTCCCGGGGTCGATGGGCCGGTTTTCGTTCGGCTTGGAGATTTTTGGGTGGAGGGGCCGCTGTGGGTCGCAAGATGAGTTGGAGCGAGTGCCGGGGGGTATTTTCGGGGGTATTTTGAGAGTGGAGATTTTCAAGGTGAAGTACTTAAAGAACTTACGGCGCGATAGGAATCCCTCCCTCCCAGCAGAGTAGGCGACCTCGGTCATGCGGTTCCTCATGGGCCTGCGTGTGCTGCAGTGGAGACGATCTTCTTGGGGTCACGCCGCACCCGTCTTTGCCCCACGAGCTAGCGCGAGAAAAGCACAATTTCCCGGTCTGTCCCAAAAACTCAGGCGAGCATCCGAACCCGCCAGTCACTGCGATCTTTGCCCGCCGGTGAATAAAAACCATTCAAAGCATGGGGAACTCTGCCTGGTCTGACCTCAGAGTTCCGATCCAGAGTCCTCAATCGCCAGCCGAACATTGCCGTCGCTCTTGGCCAGCCGACGCACCGCCTCCGGTTTGTCCACTCCGGCCTTCAGCATCACCAGCGCCACAGGCACACTGCGACCCGCGCTCTTGATGGTCTCTACGGCGCGCGCGCGATCAATGTTACAAGCACTCATCAGAACTCTAATGCCACGCTCCACAAGCTTTGAGTTCTGCATATGCACGTTCACCATAAGGTTGTCGTACACATAACCAATGCGGGTCATGGCACCGGTTGTGATCATGTTCAGCACCATCTTCTGCGCTGTGCCGGCCTTCATGCGGGTTGAGCCGGAGATCACCTCCGCGCCCACCTCAGCCACAATCACCGTATCGGCGGCTGCAGCCAATGCCGAGTCTGGATTGCAGGTGACAGCTGCCGTGCGTGCACCGCGAGCCCGCGCATAAGCAACCGCTGCCACCACGTAAGGCGTGCGACCTGAGGCTGAAACTCCAATCACAACATCCTTGCGCGTTGGTCGGCGCCGTGCTACGTCGCGCTGCCCAAGCTCCTCAGAGTCTTCATTCACCTCAACTGCTGAGGCCAGAGCCTTCGGGCCACCCGCCATGATGTATTGCACCTGGCCCGGCGCCGTCGAATAAGTCGGCGGGCACTCAGAGGCATCAAGCGCCGCAATCCGCCCGCTTGAGCCAGCGCCAATGTAGATCAAACGCCCGCCCTCTTTCAGGCTGCGTGCCACCTGATCAATGACCTTGGCGATCTCTGGCAGGGACTTCTTGACCGCAGCTGCGATCTTCGCGTCCTCTTGGTTGATAATTCGGGCGATCTCCAGCGCAGATTTCGTATCCAGCCCCTGGGAAGCCTCGTTTAGCCTTTCCGTAGTAAGGCCCTGTAGCAAGCTTGCGGCGTCTTTTTTGCCCTCTGACTTCGAGAGTGCGCCGGGTTCCTGCCCCATCGAGGTGGTCAACATTGCATTTGCCCCCACAATGCGATTGTATCTGCAAACCGCGCAATCAAAATATCATTTCTGCTTTGCCACCGATTCAAACGCCCTGGATCCTCGCTCAACCTGCCCGCAAACCTCGCCACACCGCATCATGAAAGGCGGGCCGCACCGCCCGAATCGCCTGGTTCGCCCGGTCCGGCCAAGTCCGGTTCGTCAGCAGAACCATGCCAGCCTCCGCCTCCAGGTCTATCCACAGCGAGCAGCCAGAAAACCCAAGGTGCCCAATGGTGTGACCTGAAAAACCACCCCCGGCAGAAGACCCTTCCTCAGCCGGGGTATCCCAACCCAACGCCCGCGTGCTGCCCGCAGGCGGTTGCCGTTCGGCAAACCGCGCCACTGTCTCAGCCTTGAACAGCCTACCGCTCGTGTCCTTCGCTGCCTGAATCAACTCTCCAGCTAGCAACAGAAGGTCGCCTACGGTTGAAAACAACCCCGCATGACCGGCGACTCCGCCCAGCATCCAAGCATTCTCATCCTGCACCTCACCCTGAATCCTGCGCAGCCTTAACTCCGCATCCCACTCGCTCGGTGCAATCCCAACACGCTCGGACCTTGCCGGGTAAAAGCCCGTCGAACGCATGCCCAGCGGTTCCAGAACCTCACGCCGCACAAATGCCTCTAGCCTCTCACCGGCCACGGCCTCAAGCAGCCATCCCAGAATCATGAAGCCCGGATCTGAATACTCGGCCCGCACCCCTGGCTCAGCCTCCAATGCCAATAACAGGCACTTCCTGCGCGTCTCTTCAGCCGTTCGTGACTCGGCAAACAGGCGCGCATAGCCCGGTAATCCGGTGCTGTGTGCCAGCAGATGCCTGACCAGTACTCGCTCTGCCATGGCCCGATCAGCACCAATACGCCCGGCTAAAAACTCTGGCAGCAGCTGCCCCACCGGAGCCTCCAAATCGAGTCGACCTCGCTGCACCAGAAGCATCGCCATAGCAGTGGTTGCCGCCACCTTGGTAATGCTGGCGATGTCCCAGCGGGTTCCCAACTCGACTGCTCGCGATGTGCAATTGAACTCAAACCAACCAAAACCCGCCTCCAGAACCACCGCTCCGCCCGCCAACACCCCGCAGCAGCAGCCGGGAAAGGCCCGCGACTCCACCGCGCGCTCCAAAACGCGAAGGGCCTCGGCAAATCGCTCCTGGCCAGCGCCCTGCACGACGATAGGTATGGTCTGGTTCATCCCCTTGCTGAATCCTAACGCGCCCAACCCAGCCCAAAGCTACCCGTTGCCGAATCAGGTAATCTAAAAAGGAAATGACGGATTCTCTTCCCCAGACTGAAGACCTCGAGGCTTCTCCTACTGAACCTTCCGCGCGGACTGAGCGATCAGGCCTGCGCCTGCTGCTGCGAGACCTGGTTGTAGCCACCGCTGCCTCGGTGCTCATTATTACCTTCCTCTATCAGCCTGTGCGCGTAGAAGGCACCAGCATGTTGCCAAGGCTTGAGGATCAGGATCGCCTCTTCATCAATAAGTTCGTCTATCGTTTCTCTGCAATTGAGCGCGGCGACGTGGTGGTCTTCCATTATCCGCGTGACCCGGAAAAGAGCTATATCAAGCGCGTAATCGCCCTGCCCGGCGACCACTTGCGCATTGATCATGGCCAGGTGTGGCTCAATGGCAAGGCACTCCGCGAAGGCTATATTCCGGACGAGTATCGCGACACACGTTCCATGGCCGAAATCACCGTGCCAGAGGGCAGTTATTTCATGATGGGCGACCACCGCTCCATCTCCTCTGACAGCCGGGAGTTTGGCCCCGTTGATCGTTTGCTCATCTACGGAAAGGCGGTCTTCGTCTACTGGCCCACGCGAGATGCAGGCGTAGTTCGCTAACTCTGCAATTGCGGTGCTCCATCCAGAATTCGAGCCGAAACACAAACGCGACACGCTCCCCTGGGAGACATTTCGCCCCATGCGCCGTTCAACTGGCCAGCAGGCTTTCGTTGCCCAGAATCCGGTAGAGCGTCGAGCGGCTGATGGCCAGTTGGCGTGCCGCGCGCAATTTGTTGCCCCGGTTCAAATCAAGCACATGCTGCACGTGTGAACGAATCACCGCGTCCAGTGTGAGCGAAGGCCCAGTCTCCATTGCCTGCACCGGCGCATGAAACTCCGCCTCCCCCGCCAAAGGAAGCGCCAGATCCTCAGCGCGGATGATCCCATCCACGCTCTCCATCAGCGCCGCCTCCATCACACTGGCAAGCTCTCGCACGTTCCCCGGCCAACTGTGCTGCAGCAGCCGCGCCAGCGCCCCCGGCCCCAAGGACACAGGTCGACGTTGGTAGCGTGCACACAGCCGCTCGAGAATGCCTTGCGCCAGCGGGGCCACATCCTCGCGCCGTTGCCGCAGAGGTGGAATTGCAAACCGTACCGCTGACAAGCGATACGCCAGATCCGGCAGCAAAAGACCCTGAGATGCCATCTGCCGCAAAGAGTTCTGAGAGGAAGCCAGCAAAATTGCCTTACCCAGGGGACGGTCCTGCAACGCCTTCAACACGCCCAGCAAAAGTCCCTGGCCTGGCGCTGCCAGCAAATCAACTCGGTCAAGGTAAATCACCCCGGCCAGCGCCGAAGGATCCCCCTCCGCCACCAGCCACTCCCGCGCATCCGTCCGGCGAAACGCACCCGCAAAAAGCGTGGATCGGCTATGAAGATACTGCGCCAACGTATACTTGCCCGTTCCGCTCTCACCTTCAATTACCGCCAACTGCACATGCGGAGCCGCCATCTCGGCCTGCATCAGCAACTTACGCCACGCCGCACTCACGCCCGAAGGCGCAAATCCTCCTTGCGTCTCATGCTCGGCCAAGCCAGTGCCCGGCATCATCGATGGAACTCGAAATGGTACTGTGCTGTGCAACGGTCTCAACTCAGATCGCCTCCGTTGCCCAACGAGATGCAAGTCAGGGCAGCACTCTCCTCATCGGCATACCCCTGAAAAACATGAACCGGATGGCGCAAAGCCACCCGGTTCATGTTTTTCTAATCCAGCCTTTCACTGTCGCTAAAAATTAATCGCCTGACTGAAACCGCTTCGACGGCTCATCTGAATAAATCTGACCGTCACGGATGTGAACCACACGATGCGCATGCTCTGCGATATCCGGCTCGTGGGTCACAAGCACAATCGTGTTCCCGGCCGCGTGAAGCGTATCAAACAGAGCCATAATCTCCACACCTGTCTTCGAGTCCAGGTTGCCCGTCGGCTCATCGGCCAAAATAATCGATGGCTTGTTCACCAGCGCGCGTGCAATCGCCACGCGCTGCCGCTGACCGCCAGACAGCTCATTCGGCTTGTGGTGCATGCGGCTTCCCAGCCCCACATTCTCAAGCGTTTGCGTTGCGCGGGCAATCCGTTCAGCCGCCGGCGTACCGGAGTAGATCATCGGCAGCTCAACGTTATGCAAGCTGCTGGCCCGCGCCAACAGATTAAACGTCTGGAAAACGAAGCCAATCTCCTTGTTCCGGATACGTGCAAGCTGATCGTCATCCAGTTCGCTAACCACCTGGCCATTCAGCCAGTAGGAACCCTGCGAGGGCGTATCAAGGCAGCCAATCAGGTTCATCAGCGTGCTCTTGCCAGAGCCGGATGGACCCATAATCGCCACATACTCGTTGTGCTTGATTCGCAGATTGATACCGCGCAGCGCATGCACCTGCTGTTCAGAGCCCATGTCATAGGTCCGCCACAGGTTATCTACCAGAATCACATCGCTCGGCTCCGGCTTCAACGCGGTCGTCCCTGCCGGAGTTGTCTCGACTGTCGCCATGCTCGCTTCCGTCCTTCGCCCACTGGGCGCTTTGTTTCGGGCCGTTGATGCGGGTGGGCTCTCAATCTCCCACCCTCAACCATTATTGCGGTGGCGGAGGTCCACCCGCGTCATTTCCGCTCGTCAGCACCACCTTCACCGTATCCCGCTTCAGCAGTGCGCCATCCTTCAGCCCGCGTAACGTCTTGAACGGGCCAGTCAC
>Ga0364859_10377_pt1 | contig 19471 bp, 15 predicted proteins | sample ExccelAu500001D3_FD_206911 | JGI IMG/M metagenome (GOLD analysis project Ga0364859, IMG submission 206911) | Enriched cells from Trout Bog Lake Hypolimnion, Wisconsin, USA - BchlTB.Aug20.5000.01 .D3 | ecosystem: Environmental > Aquatic > Freshwater > Lake > Hypolimnion/Profundal zone | place: USA...
GCAATGGGGAATGGCGCCTGTGTCCGAGCCGTCCGGGAGCGTGGAACCACCGCCCAATGGTGGCGGCTACGGCCAGCCCCAGAACACTCCGGCGCCAGCAGCCGAGCCAGCGAAAGGTGGTCTATTTAATCTGCGTGACGACGATATGGATCAATTGTTCGATAATCTTGGTGTGTCTGATTCAGCCAGATCGGCTGTGAGAACAGGTGCACAAGATGCGGTGGTATCCGTGCCTAGCCCAGGGCAGACAGCTCCTAGTGGCTGGAATAGCTCAGAGATGCAAGCGCCTCAGCAGCAAGCTGCCGGCTCAGCATGGGCAGTACCAGATCAGGCGCCTCAGCCTTGGGGGCAGGTGCCGGCTCAGCACTGGGCGAGTGCGCAACCGGCAGAATATCAGAGTGAACCTGTAGTAGCTCCGCCTGCATGGGGGAGACCTCCAGGGATGCCAGCCGAGCCAGCGCCTTCACAGCCACCGGTCTCATGGAGTCAACCGCCGACAGTACCTCCTGTGCAAACACCACCGGTGAATCCTTTTGCTGCTATGGCCAGCAATCAGTATGCTCAGCAAATACAAGCTCAGCAACAGCCAACACCGCAAATTTCGCCTGTGCAATCAGCTGCCCAAGCGCCAGTGCCAAGCACATCACCTGTACACCAAGGAGGACCGCAAAAGCCTGCTAATGCCGGGCTGTTCTCGATTGATGACAGCGTTATCGATAAGATTTTCTCAGACCTCGGTGTGAGCGAAACTCAGGGCGGAGCAACGCCGAATGTGCCAGTGCGGGATATCAGCGGAGCTTATAATGTTGCTGTGCCGCCGCCTAAGATCGAGGGTGTTGGGCGATTAGATAGTCGTGTAGATCACAATCAGGATGCTGGCTCTGGGCGCATATCATCAATCGGTAAGTTCCTCCTGGATCAAAAAGATATGGAGAAGCTTTCTAAATTGAGTGCCTCCGATTTGTCCGACTCGTCGATGAAGATTCTCACAAGTGAAGCTGCCGGCGAGTTAACCACCCTACTGCATCATATTGCCGGGCAAAATTCTGTTGTTGGTTCGGTCATAGTGGGTCATGACGGGTTGTTGATTGCCAACACCATGCCTCCAGAAGTAGAAGCTGAATCGGTCGGTGTATGGGCTCTCGGTGTTTATATGAACACAGAGCACGTTGTGAAGAAAATGGGTCAGAATAGAGTTCATCAAATAGTCTCAAAAACCCCGAAGGGCTATTTAGTCATAGCTGACTTCGGAGGTGGCTTGCTGGTTACTGTAAGCGATGGTAAAGACACTGATACGCTCATTCCATTAATGCGCAGCATCACTCAGTTAGTGGCGCAGTAATTTTTCCGGTCACAGGTGGTGGTAAAGCTTCCCGTCCAGGAACTAGGACGCTATTATAGATTGAGCAAATAATAGCTGAGAGTTCGTACACCAAATGCGGTGCCACCTTTGTTCAGCTCTTCGCGAGGCTTTTCTAGCCAGCCTGGTCCAGCGATATCGAGATGAGCCCAGGTTTTACCACCACAGAATTCTTGTAAGAACATTGCTGCTGCGGAACTACCTGCTTCGCCTCTGGCGCCAGCGTTCTTCAAATCGGCTATGTCACTTTTGAGACTCTCTTTGTACTCTTCGAACATGGGCATTTGCCAAAGTTTTTCACCAGCTTTGGCACCAGATTTGATCACGTTGTCGATCAGCTCCTGGTTGTTGCCCATGATGCCGGCAGCGACGCGACCAAGAGCTGTTACGATCGCTCCGGTAAGAGTAGCCAAATCGATCATTTCGTCAGCGCCCTGCTGAACGGCATAGGTCAAGGCATCGGCAAGTATCAGGCGTCCTTCGGCATCAGTATTGTTAACTTCGATCGTCTTCCCATTCATTGCCTGAAGAACGTCTCCCGGGTGCAACGCTCCACTTCCTGGCATATTCTCGGTTGCTGCCACAATTCCTATCACTGAAACGGCAGGCTTTTCAATCGCAACCACTTGCATTGCTCCAATTACAGCCGCCGCTCCAGCCATGTCGTACTTCATATGCTCCATGCTGTTTGCTGGCTTTAACGACAAGCCTCCCGAATCAAAAGTAATGCCCTTACCGATAATGGCTACAGTCTTTTTCGATTGTGGCGCAAGGTACTTCATGACAATAAACCGAAGTGGTTCCTTCGCTCCTCGGGCTACACCAAGAAAGGAGCCCATGCCAAGCTTTTCGATTTCTCCCTCAGCCATTATCTGGCAGCTGAGTCCATGTTCGTCAGCTATAGACTTAGCCTGTTCAGCAAGTTTTGTAGGTGTCAAGTAGCAAGCCGGTTCGGCAATTAGCTGTCTGGCCAGGTTTGTGGCATCAGCAATTGTCTGACCGGGGTGACAAGCTGATGCTAAATCTGGTTCCGAGATTGGCAGTCCCGCGAACTCAAAGAGAACGTCCTTGCCTGGCTTCTCATGATTTTCTGTAGATTTATACTTGGTGAACGAATAACTGCCTAATGTCCACCCTTCGGCAATTGCCCGGACATGCTCTTTGGCTCTCGCTTCTGTCAGCTTCTTGAACAAAGGCGTTTTCCCTTTGCTGTCGGTGCTTTGTGCATCAGAGCTCACCTTTCCCTTTTTTGTGTATTCTTTAGTATCTGCTTCTTTCTCTGCACTACTGGTAGTGTCTTCTGCCTCGAAAGAATCTCTCAAGACGATGATTACCTTGCCTGGTTGATTGTTGCGCAGGACTTTGGCAATGGTTGCGGACATTTTTCTGGAGAAAGAAGCGTTCCACACGGTGTTTGATCCGAGGCCATACAACAATATTTTTTTCGACGGAAATGTTCCGTAGGTTGGCAAAAGAAGCTGTTGATTTGCTTTTCCTGTGAATTTATCGTAAGCGGCAGTTTGCTCTATGTTCGCTGCTAACTCATCTTTTAGAAGACCGGTTTCGATCAAAACAGCCTTAAGAACATGTGCGATGTTTTCATCTTGAAATACGCCAATCACTGTAACATCTGTGCCCTCAGTACTGTTGCTGGGGGAGTAAAGCCTGTACTGCATTTAGTTGTTTCCTGGAGAAGACCGTATTCCCACCAAGAATGGTTAACGAGGTGGGCGAGATTTGACTTACTACAAATTATTGCAGAAAACGTCTAAGCCAGGTTTGAGTTGATGACGCGATTAACGATGGAATCTACGATTTGCGGTTCTACCTGGCGGCGACAATAAGCAAGGTAAGCCTCCATCCAACGTCTGAGCTCCAGAATCACTGCGGAAACAGGTGCCCCTGAACTCTTTACTTGACTTAAATTCACACTGACGCGTCCTTCATTGTCAATATGAAAGCGATGGGCGGCAGCCGATTCGCCATGTACGTAATGCAAGCTGGCGTGCAAGATTGCCCGGTTGTCTTCCCGTCCAAGGTGTTTTTGCAACTCAACTGAAATTCGTTGAAAGACAGAAATAGGTCTGAACAAACTTGCTTGTTGTACAGTGATCAGCTTGTTTTCCAGAAGAAGATGAACGGACCGCACAACCATATGTCCAGGCCAGACGTCATAAGATTTTATTACTTCGTCAAGTGTGGAAAGTCCATCGATCAACTTCACCAGTTGTACGATATGAGTTCGATCTTCCACAGAAACTGATGTTTCATCCAGGTATTTCAATCGGCGCGACTCTATTTCATGCCATAGAAGTTCAAAATTCCAGACTCGTTCCATGATCGTGTTGCGCCCGTTGGGCAGAGACGACAGCACTTGATTGACCTGATCTTGGGCTAGTGCGGCATCCAGTAGAATGCGATCCAGTGGTTCTGTTAAGATGCAGGATTCATCAAGTTCTTGCGAGATGCCCTTATCTCTGAAGACGAAAATTCCTTCTGTCCAAAATACAAGAAACTCGACCATCGCGTTGTAACCGCGTAGGCGGTTTAGTCGCGCATGGGTTGGCTTGCCAACTGCGAAGGATACTGTCAAAGTCTGGTCGCGATTTTCGACGGTCAATAGACCCGTCTTTTTTCCGCTAGCAAATGATTGCAACAGTCCTGCGCTGTCAATAGCACCCAGGCTGCCGATCATGGAATCTCTCATAGTTTCCATGTTCATTGGTCTGGCACCAGTGCCGGTATCGTCGGCTTTCTTGTGATATCCGCCATAAAGATATTGGTCGTCAAGTAAAACCTCGAGCTGCCTGGTATTCAGGTAGCCTTGCTTGACAGCCAGCAAGCCTAAAAACATTTTTTGTGAACGCCCGAGTCCCTCTTCTGCTTGTAATTCGAGCAACTCCTGAAGTTGTGTTTCCGTCAGAATATTGCAGGCGACAAGATAGCGACCAAGTCTGAATGATTTTCGGTTGTGATAACAATTAGCGAGAAACTGAATTCTGGAGAAGACTGGAAAAATAAGCTCGGCCGCTTCCAATTCTTGCAGAATGCGTAGCGTTTCGTCCGACGGCAGTTGGTGCTTTCCTTCAAGAGTGCGAGTTACTGATTCTACTGAGGCATAATCGTCGATTGTTTGCAGGACCCATGTTTGCGGAGCGGGAAAACCATATGAATCGCGTAACCGGCGTCCTTTGTCTGTAAGCACCGGAATGGATGTGAAAAGGATGTGATTGGCTAAGGTACTTCCACCTCCTCGCAGACGACGTCTGTCGAGACCGGCGACGGTTGCACAAACATAGTCAGCAAGCATGGGATGTCGAGCAAATATGCCAAAAGGGCTATCATATGCGTTGAAAGTCAAAGCTCCGCCTGACTCATCTTTGGTCAAAGTGATGGCGCCGTCCGCTTTGACGAAAAGTAAAACCCCTTGCGGGCGCAGCAGACGCTTGGCATACTGACTGAATTTGACAAGCGTCTCTATCGGTAGTGAAAAGCCGGTCTGCATCAGGTCTATGATCAGACCATCAAAGTCTTTGTTCGTCTCGACCAGCCGATCGAGTTCGGCGAACAAAGTTTCTCTATAGGAATAGGTGAGGAAAGACAAAGTGGAGGCGAAATAAGCTTTCTCCTCTCTTGGACCGTCCCCCTGTGGAATGGTCGGCATTTTCGAAAAATCAGAATGCGAGGGCGCCAATTTTCCGGCCTTTATTTCTTGATAGTCTGGCCACAATATGCCCAGTTGTAGCAAGTTTTCGCGCGTAAAAGCTGAAGCTTGCTACTCTTGGGAAAGATCCCTAAATATAAACACCATGATAAACTCTTTTCCCGTACCTGTTCATCGATGAATCTCATTTGTTTCTTCAGTCCTCCACCTCGAATGTAGTCAGAAAATGGGCGGCGCAATCTTTACTGATTGCCAGAATCATCCTGAGTGGCAGCATTCGCCGCTGGTGGGTCATGACTCTGTAAATTGCTTAAAATGCGCGCAGCCATGGGATCCGGGGGCGCTATAAAGAGCGCCTTAATGGCAAAAGGAAGAGTCTTTGTTTTACCCACATCAATTATTAGATCATCTTTCATCGATGTGATCAGGCGAAAACGGCTTGATCCGTTGCCGGGGTTGTTCATGGGAATAATTCTGGCGGGTGGAGATGATTTGCCTAAATAGCCAATGTATTTCGGAATGGAAACAAGCTTAGGATCTGCTAGCCATGCTTTTGCCAGGTCGAGTCTGTTCTGCTGCAAAGCGGAAGCAAATTGAGCAACGATGGATAACGCACTGTCTTCCCCATTCTTGCCGCCGTCAAGGAGATATTTACCAGCGTTCAATTTCAAGACTATTCTGTACCCGTTGGAGGCGGTTATGGTCGATGTCTTCTTATCGGCACCTTCATTGGCACCAGCACCGCCGATAGCCAGAACGAGGTCATTCCCAGAAAAGCTGGCCTTGCCGGTCAAGTTTTGCAAAACGTATGGTGGGACACCACTAAATATGTCTTGGACCTCATTCCAGACTGAGCCTGATGCCCGGAAGGCGTGCAGATAATTGTTTCCACCCCGGTCGGCTCCGATCAACACCAAGGAGTGTGGAGAATCAGTGCGAATCACTCTCTTTCCGACAGTCACTAGCGAAGATGAGCTGACTATTCTCGCTTCTTTGATCTTAAGACCAGCGGGCACATGTATCAGCTCGGCGCGCCATGAGACTTGCGGAGCAGAACGAACAATCCGTCGCCTGCCCCGAACTGTGACAGTTTCCTCGATTCCTGGTGAAACGTTTTGCCATTGCACCACCAAATGCTGGCATTCCGGCGCTTTCGTAAAGTTCCAAATTCGCCCGCCGGCAAAGTCGATGATTTTTGTGCCTAAGTCAGCCAATGCGGGATTGACCTGGAGAAGAGCCGTCTGGCTCAGGCGGGCAGTGTTTGGCTGTTGAGCGTAATCTAGCAATTCCTTTAGCACGAACTCCCAGCTGGCAGTGCTTGGAGCACTGCGATAGTCTTTGATACGAGCAGCAATAGTTGGAGGATAAGAAATAGTGGTGGTCTCCGCAGAGGCTGCGGTAGGCTTTGACTTGGTTGATGCCAGATCAACGTTTCTCACTGCCTGTGGTCTTGGAGTTTTGTTCAGGCTTTTTCCTGCGACAGCCGTGCTTGCAGGGGAAACCTTTGATTTTACCCCCGTCTTGACAAGAGGTTTGCCGTTTGCTGTGCTTGCATTTTTCCCATGGACTCCTCTGCCAGCACTGATTTCAAGCGCAAAAACAGGGCTTGATGCGGTTAGTCCGATCAATAAAGATAATAAAATTGAATTTCTCAAAGATTGATTCACTTTTCCCCGGCTATATATACATTTCCTGTGCAGCTTCGACTCTTGACGGTAAAAGCCCTCGACCATTTGAGTGCGTTCCCCAGCAATAAGTGGTGTAAATACGGCACTATTTTAGCGCTAAGTCGTGGTATTTCTCCCATTCAGCCATTTACTTGCGCTATTCGGAGATGTAGATTAATCCTGGCTTTCAAGCAAGAGATGTTTCATGTCACCAAGCTCATTCAATTTCAATGGATTTAGGGGCGAAGCCTCGTTCGGCTCTGGCGCACAACTTTCACATGCTGTTCCTAGCCCGTTAATTGAAAATCAGCTAACGTCTCCTGCCGATATTGGCAAAGCTCACCAGTTTTTTCAGCCAGGTGCAGCTCAGGCTCAGATAGGCAACCAGGCAATTGGCCAGGCGGCTCTGGGTAAAACTGCAATTGGACATGCGGCACTAGGACATGCGGCAATGGTTCCTGGAGCGGATGGAGGTAGCCTTGCAGTTAAGGTCTTGCAGCTGGCTCAAGCGCAGATTTCTCCAATTATTCAACTGATAATGCGCATGCCCGGTCACATTGGCTTGATGAGTTCGGCATTTGAAGCCTTTGCCAACTTTTTCCTGCCCCATACCGAGTTAATTGGTGGTCTGGATCCCTCACTTCTGGCCTCAGCTCACGGCGACATCGGCTTCCAGTTCGAAAGTGCTGCGTCATTGGGCGAGCATGTGCCATTGGATTTCCACGTACTGCCTCATGATGCTCCGTTTCTTCAAGATGTGGAACTGCGCGGTCTCAACTTTGACGAGGGCGGTTTGGCAACTGGTTCTGAGCATGGTTTCGATTTGTCTTATGTAAACGAACATCTTTTTCATCACAGCGACTTGACAGTATCTGGCGTGCTGGATCCAGCCAAACCGCAATTTGAAGGACTCACCTTCAATGATCCGCATGGAGAGCTGATATCTGGTCCTTCACTTTCTCATTCTTCACCAGCAACCCATCTGGCAGACAATAAATCACTTCTACTGGAAAAAGGTTTTCATCAAGCTAATGCAGGAAATCCAGCGGCAATGGCGGCGTCCTCTGGCTCGTCAAGCGCCACGTCGATGCCATCCAATTTAGCTCAACCAACAGTGCCCTCTTCTGTTCCTGTTTTACCGAGCGCACTTAACGTAGGTTCTAGTTCTTTTGGTGCTCAGCCGTCAGTCTCAGCCGCAGTGGGGGCTCTGGGCACCGGCGATGGTGGCGGTAGTCTGAGTACTCTCTCCAGTTCTGGTGGTGTCTTAGATACCGGTTCTTTCGGTCCTTCCGGAGCCGTAAGTGATAAACTTGGCGGCCAACAGCTTCTGGCCATGAACAACACTGGCTCAGCAGATATTGCTGGTGGTCCAACTAACGGATCAGAATATGGCGCAAACTTCCTTAAGTCACAACAATCGTCAGCACCAGCAGAGGGGTTAAAGGCGAAAGAACTCACTCTGGATTCAGTTAAATCAGGGCATAAACTGGCAAGCACCAATGCAAGTCAAGGCAATGCTTTAGAGAGACTCCACAAGCAAAGTCACGAAATTGCCAAGCATTCAACCGGGCATTCCCCGAACAAATCCGTTTCTTCCTCCAAAATCTCGTCGAGTGCTGCCACGGCTAAGGCTGGAACCGCAAGCAATGCCAACAGCATTGCCCGTGCTGATGATTCAGCAGCCACAACCGGTGATGGCCAAGCAACAGAAACTGCAGCTGATTACAAGATTCAATCAGGTGATTGTTTGTGGAATATCGCTAAAGACAAACTTGGTGATGCCACCAAATGGACGGAGATTTTCAAACTTAACTCAGATACACTTGGCTCGAATCCCTCTTTAATTCATCCGGGAACGACCATTCACTTGCCTGGACAGTCACTTGCCCAGCACGCTGGTGAGGCTGCCAAATATGTGGTCAAGTCCGGTGACAATCTATGGAACATCTCCAAGTCTCATTTAGGAGATGCAACCAAGTGGGGAGAAATCTATAAGCTGAATCATGAAATTATCGGTGCCAATCCCAGTTTAATCATGCCGGGAACCGAACTGACTCTGCCGGGTGCCGGATACGGTGCTTCCGGTCAGCTGGCTGATGCCAGCGGAGCGGTTGCCGGTGCTCCTGATGCCAGTGCTGCCCCGACCGCGGCTGCCGGTGAGCAAATGGCTGCTGCTGCCCCGGATACCAATACTCCGGCTGTTTTTGGACATCCCAATGGCTCTCTCCATGCGCCTGAAGCTCATACAGGCAGCCAGCCTGTGGCCCAAACGCACTTGCCACCTCAATCACTGGATACATCACTACCACCAAGCGGCGCTGCCACTGCCGCGCCCGCACTTGGTCCTGGAGCTGCCGGTGCTGCCACAATTCCAGTGCCGTCTGTTTTTGGTTCTCCATCTACTGCTGCTAATTCACCGGAGAATGCTAGTGTCGTTTCGTCTTCTGTAGGCAATGATCTGGCCAACTTTTTGAGCCGCAAAAAATAAATTAAACAGAGAGCTTATTTGCTAGGCAGAAAATTTTTCGCTGACTGCTAACCCGGCCGTATCTATTACGTCTTTAAGCGTGGCTGTGGCATTTTGTCGTGCCGCACAAATTACTCGGCTTATGCCTAATCTCTTCCAATCGCAACTCATGTCTGCAATCGCAGGAATTGCAATTAGTGGACGGTTATATCTCTTGCAAATAGCGGTTAAACGGCCGATTGCCTTCCCGTAGAATGACTGCTCATCTAGCTTTCCTTCGCCCGTAATGACTAAATCGGCCGCCTCTACGCGCTCTTCCAGACCAATTAATGTCGACATCCAGTCGAAGCCAGAAATAATCTCTCCTCCGAGTGCACAGGCAATACCAAAGGCCGTACCCCCGGCGGCACCGGCTCCCGGAATGTTTCTTGCCTCGCGAGAGGTGGCCATCTCCAATACGTCTGCAAAGTGTTGCAAGGCTACGTCCAATTGCTCAATCATAGCTCTGTTGGCCCCTTTCTGTGGTCCGTAGATAGAAGCTGCCCCCTGTGCGCCCAGCAGGGGGTTGGAGACGTCAACAGCAACAGCTACGTAGCTTGAACCAATTCTCTTTATCGCTTCACGCAAATTACAGCCTTGGATACTAGAAAGCTCACTGGCTCCAGGAACAATAGATTCGCCATTGAGCTTCCAGAATTTGGCTCCCAGTGCCATCAATAAACCGGCGCCACCATCGGTGGAGGCTGAGCCACCAAGGCAAATAACGATGTTTTTCATGCCGCTGTCAAGGCAAGAACCGATGACCTGTCCGGTTCCTCTGGTGTGTGAGTGCATTGGTTCCAATCTCCCTCTGAGCAAGCCCAGACCGCTCGCGGCGGCAAGCTCGACTATTGCTAGTTGACCGAACTCTAGCCAGGGGGCTATGACACTACTGCTATCGGGCCCATCCACGTTGGCATTATGGATGGTGCCACCTATCGATTGGTAAAGCGCATCAATGGTTCCGTCACCACCATCTGCTATGGGCAGTAAATCGGTTACAGCCGACTCCATCTTCTCCCTCACGCCTCTTCCTATTGCCTCCGCTAAAACGGTGCAACTGAATGAACCTTTGTATGCGCAGGGGGCGATGAGAACTTTCAATTGAGGGGCGTTGTGATTTAAATGAGTATATGCGATCAGTATATCAATCAAGGGTTTAAATTTAATCCCTGAGCATATATTTCATCTTGGAAAAAAGCAATCATCCCGCCTGTAGATGCCCACCAGGCACAAGTTGGCTTTGATCAGGTTAAAGGCTCTGGTTTATCTTCTGCCTCTTTGGGGCAAGGAGAAGTTGGGTCCATCGCTGCGTGGAGGAACTTGTAAAATGGCAAAGAGAAAAACAGCAGAAAAAGTAATGAAGAAGCTGGTCACGACTGGCGAAGCTGCTGCTCCATCAAAGCAGGGTGTGAGCATCATTATCGACAGGCGAAAAGCTCTGCCGCAACCAAACTTCAAGCATTACCGCGAAGCTGGTGCTTATCCTGGCGGGTCATTTTTCTTTGTTGGTCATTCCTACAACGTCGAGCACAAGTGCTGCGGCGGACAATTTAAATTGAAGCGACAAAATGCCATCAAGAATGTTCTGGAACTTGCGTCAAAACATCACACAGTTGCTATAAAAGATGCGTTGCAAAATCCAGAGTTCTTTTCGGTCCTCAGCCGGTTTGAGCGTGATTGGTTGGGCAGACTGCCTGACACCTCTTTGATAGGGCCAGCAATCGACCAGGAAGGCACATATATAGCCCATAGCTTTACCGTCTGGCGTAAGGAACGGCGCATAACAAACAGCAAAACAAAGGAAACTGAGAAGGCAATTGCTGCGTCTTGCTAAGTGGATTTTTCCAATTTTCTTTTGAACATGCGCAGGGGTTGGGTCACCCTCCAGGATGTACTGTTCAACACGGATTTATAGTTGGCTTCACCATCTAGTGCAGCTGGCAGTCGCCTCAAAAGGTAATAGGCCAACTCTTTATATGGAGGCAAGGAATCGATATAGTGAGATTCAGTACGACAGTATTCTTTAACCAGGGGTGCTGCAAGTTCCAAAAAGTGAGAGCAGTAACTGGCCCGATCGATTCCAAGTTGATCAATATAATCTGCGTATTGACGACTGAGGTGGGGAAAATCTAAAACCCAGTCCAGGTCCTTAAGAAGCTCTGAAGTTCTGTTTTCTGAGTGCTGGCGGAACGTTACCAGAGCTTCTGGAATGTAAAACAGGTCGCCTTTTTCAAGCAGCCGAAACCACAGTTCCATGTCGCCAATGGAGTGGTAGTCCAGGCTAAACTGCTCGCCTGGCTCTTTTTTTCTGAAGATGGCGGTTACTGGCTCACCGATCAAGTTCCTGTATTGAGCCAGACATTTGAGAATTACCACCGTCCCTGGGTTTAACCCTGGCTGCAAGCCGGTTTGATTCGAGTTGTCGGATTTTGCATGATCGGAAACCGTCCTTTGCATAAGGTTTTCAACCGGAATGGCTTCCATTATGCTGAGGTTTAAAGAAGATTGTTCGCCTGCCAAAGCCGAGGATCCTGTTGTTTTTTTGCATGAGGCTATTGATGCAGATTCGTTTGTTTGCAACGCTTGTACCATTGTGGCAAGGGCTTCCGGGCTCATCAGGTCGTCTTGCGCAAACGGTTTTATAAAGCTGCCTTGCGCACTACCTATGGTGCGATTATAGTTTGAGAAAAGCCCGAGTTGATCCTTATTGCGCCAGATCTTGACTCTTGAGTCGTTCTCGGCAAAAGATTGGATAATTTCCCAGCTGTCATCGGTAGAGGAGTCATCTGCTATTAGAAGTTCAAGTTCTTCATGAGTTTGCTTAAGCACGCTCTGGATTGCTTCAATTAAGTATTGAGAGCCGTTAAAGACTGGTAGGCAAACTGAAACTAGCATTTACTTTTTGGTGTCATGATAATTCAATTGAGATGACGCACCTATGCTATCATTCCTTGCGCTCCAATTGGGTGGGGGTTAATTACTTGTCGCGCATTTTGATTACAGGCATAACCGGCATGGCAGGCAGCCATCTGGCGGAATACATTGTGCAAAATCACGCAGACATGGAGGTCTACGGGGCAAAACGCTGGCGCAGTTCGCAAACAAATGTCAATCATATTGAAGATCAAATCAATCTCATCGATTGCGATTTGACCGACCCATCCGGGGTTATAGAATTACTCAAGGTTGTGCAACCGGAATTGATTTTTCATCTGGCTGCTCAGAGTTTCGTCCCTGATTCCTGGAAGAACCCTCAGGCAACCCTGTCTGACAACCTGATGATGCAATTGAATCTATTTGAAGGCATAAGACATCTGGGGCTGGATCCAATCGTGCAAGTCGCTCTCAGTTCTGAAGAATATGGACGCGTCTATCCGCATGAACTGCCAATTACCGAAAAGAATCCCTTTAGACCGCTCAGCCCTTACGCAGTGAGCAAGGTGGCGCAAGACATGCTGGCGTACCAATATTTCGCCAGTCATCAATTGCGAGTCATTCGCACGCGTACGTTTAACCATGAAGGACCGAGGCGCGGTGAGGTTTTTGTAACAAGTAATTTTGCCAAACAAATCGCCGAGATTGAGGCTGGGCTTAGAGAGCCGGTTCTCAATGTGGGCAATCTTGATACAAAGCGAGATTGGACAGACGTGCGTGACGTAGTTCGCGCCTACTGGCTAAGCCTTAAATACTGCCAGCCTGGCGAAGATTATGTCATAGCCAGTGGAAAGTCACGCACTATTCGTGAAATGGTCGAGTTTTTGCTTTCGCAAACAAAGGTTAAGATCGAAGTTAAAATAGATCCTGCTCGATTGCGCCCGAGCGATGTTCGAGTGCTTGAGGGGGATCCGACCAAGTTCAAGAAAAAAACCGGCTGGACTCAGGAATTCACGTTCGAAGATATGATCCTGGATATTCTTGACTACTGGAGGTCCCGAATCAATGCTCAGAATCCGAGATCTATAAGAATCTAAGACGCCTGTCTTTAATGCCACAACATTCAGCCAACAAAAATCTGGATGGCCTGAAATCTCTTTCCCCAGGACCAACAGAATATAACAATCTAACTTGTGTATCCCTGCCAACAGGCTGAAGAAAAGCTTAAGGCCTGATACGATTGGTCGCAGGGGAGTGGCTTTGCGCTGCTGGCGCAAAGAAGTATTGATGAGGCGTGCGCTTTTGTGGGCGCGATAACGCTCAGGAGAAAAAATTTGGAATCGATGACCAGGCAAATACCCGTTGCAGCGCCCTGCTTCAACGGTAATGAAAAACAATATTTGATGGAGTGTATTGACTCTACCAGGGTGTCGGCCTCTGGTAGGTTTGTCGATGAGTTTGAATCGCGGTTTGCTGAATATTGTGGCGTCAAATATGCCATAACTTGCAGCAACGGGACAAGTGCTCTTCATTTGGCTCTTTTGGCTCAGGGAGTGCAATCGGGTGACGAAGTTATTGTGCCGAGCCTCACCTATATAGCTACAGCCAATGCAGTTATGTACTGTGACGCCAAGCCAGTCTTCATCGATAGTGAAAAAGATACGTGGACGATGGATCCGGCTTTGATAGAGCGTGCAATTACACCGCGAACGAAAGGAATAATTCCTGTTCACCTTTATGGACACCCCTGCGATATGGATCCAGTTATGGATATAGCGCGCAAGCACAATTTGTTTGTTCTTGAAGATGCAGCAGAGGCGCATGGAGCATTATACAAAGGGCATCGGGTGGGCTCAATTGGTCATTGCTCAACTTTTTCATTTTTCGGGAGCAAAATCATTACCAGTGGCGAGGGCGGTGCCGTGCTTACCAGCGATGATGATCTGGCGGCTAAAGTGAAACTGCTGAAAGACCAGAGCATGAAGCCCAGCCACCGGTTTTGGTGCGATAGCATCGGCTATAACTATCGCCTGACAAACCTCCAGGCGGCGGTCGCTCTAGCCCAGCTGGAGCAGATTGAGTGGCATAAGGCTCAGCGCAGGCGGGTAGCCGATCTCTACAAAACTCATTTAGCGAGTCTCTCTGATGAACTGATGACGCAATCTGAAAAGCCCTGGGCCGAGCACGCCTATTGGATGTATTCAGTTCTCTTGCGCAAAGGGAATGAAGAAAAACGGGATCGTCTGATGCAGCAGCTCGCAGCAGATGGCATAGAAACGCGTTCTGTGTTTTACCCGCTGCACATACAGCCACCATACGAGGCGCTGCATAAGGAAACAGTTACTAACAACAATGGTCTGGCCTCAGATATGCATTTGCCATTTGTCACGTTTATCGCTGCACGAGGTATCAACTTACCTACGCACGCCACTTTGAACGAAGCAGACATACTCTACATTGTCAACCGGATCAAAGAGCATTTCAGGAAAGCATAGTTGCTGGTAGACCAATTACTGATAAGGCTGCCAATGCCGTGCAGCAGCGACGTCAGGAAAAAGACGCGTCAAAATTCCAGGTTTTCATTCATGCTTTTCCAACCGATTTCCACCGGGCAAATATTTGCAGCAATCTTTCGAATCCCCTAGGTAATTGGGGGGATTTAAAAAGCTTACTGCGCTGCGCAGGGAGTATTCCTCTAGGATTCCTCATCGGGGAAATAATCCTTGGCGGACATATGGAAAGTCCAGGCTACAGCCTCTCGAGCTGTCTTCATAGTTGGTGGTACGCGTATAAAATAATCACGGTAGCTGCCATCTGGCTCAGGGGTTCGATTCTTTACTTTCACAATGGCTAGAGGCTCTTGATTGCGAAATTCTTTGCGATAAAGTTCGCCGAATTGATCCTCATGTATTTTTTTTGCACCACATTCTTTCACAAAGCGGGCGTGACCAAATCGCTCGATCATGATCCGGCGCACTTCGACATTTCGCTCGTGCAATATTCGCTCAACAGTAATGCTTGTCGGTGAATCAACTATTGATCCGTTAATTCTAACTCCGTGGAAAGAGTAGAGTTGAAATCCATCACTGAACGAGAGTGCTGGTCCATCCTCGGCGTGCAATTTATAAGCGGCATCCATCTTTTGAATAGTTGGTTGATTGCAAGCGAGAAAAACTCCTTCAAAAGGTAAAACAATCGGTGTTGCCTGGCAAAGGCGTAGCATGGCTTCTACTTTTTTCCAGTTTTCAGTCGAACGCCGGAAGCTGGGAACTGTTTTTGCCAGGAATTCAAAAAATGGTAATTTCCCGACGAGGGATTGCGTAAAGACCAGCTCAGTAATGTTTATCAGTCCTAAAAGTTTCAGCTCGTGCTCCTTTTGTTCGGCTACGCTCATATCCAGGTCGCTTGGGGCTGCAAAAAAGCGATAGAGTGAAGACACCACTGGTGACATCAAATTTGCAATCACCTGTGCCCTTATTTCGCCTGGTTGATTACCAATTGCATAGTTAACAAGCTCTCGCCTGACCTGATTGGGAAATACCGGATCAGGCACGGCAAAGGGAAATTCAAGCATATACTTTTGTTCAAGATGAGGGAAAGAATCTCCCTTAAAATAGTTCTTCGCAGTTAATTCAAGCTGCTTTGTCCATTGAGTATGCTCCTCAGTCAGTGAAGGTGTTAATTTTGACCAGGGCCCGATCAGGGGGAGGTCAGCTAGAACAGTCTTCAAAGCAGTCGACCAGAAGTCCAGGGGACCTCTTTCCATAGAGTGAGCAAGTTTTTCGCGCACGTTCCTTGTTGTCTGCTCATTTAAGGTGCGTGAGAGTTCGCGCCATAACCAACGAGCCCCGTGCGGTGCAAAAGGATCTTTTGATGGTTGGTTAACAGCTATCTCCAGCCCTCTATCAAGACCTTGCTGCAGCAAGGTCTTGAGCATAATCAGCTGCCACGGGCTCTGTCCAACGAGGACGATTGGGGCTTTCTTGCCTAAGGCTTGATAGTATGCTTGCACAGCACCAATGATTTCGGTTCTCTCCACGGTTTGAGGTGTGCTCAAATTGAAGCACCAGTCATTGGTTAGTTTGCTTAAGGCTAAGCCATCTTCGACGACATCTAACATATTCTCAGTCGACTATAATCAGCGTCTCGTCCGGTGAATACTCGCGTTGAATTACAACCTTGTATATCCCTGGTGCAAGTTTGATTGTAGCGTGCTCTTCGTGTAGCAACTCGGTTGGTTGGGTCACTTCAATCAGGCGGTCGCCTGCCCACTTATACATGCTGGCATAGTCGGCACTGAGGCGATGAGAATGTCCTGTTACTTCACCGTAAGCAAGTACGATATCTGGGCCCTTGAGCTTTGCTTTGGTCGCGCCAACTGGCAAAGATGCTACCCGCAAAAGGAATACATCTCCTTGTCTTAACTGATTGCTCATGAATCTAACCTCCTGCTTTTAGATCAATGATAGCTCATAGTGTATTGACCGAGCTATGAAATAAGTATTGCTGAAATCCACTTCCACAGGCCGTCAGCGATCAATTCGACAATTTGATGTCGGCAGGATGACCCTGGCTTATTGAAACCAGTTCTTCAGGGAGCAAGCGCATAACCGCGTGAGAGTGGCCTGCGGCGGACCAGACGTCTGGCAATGCGAGTAAATCTTCATCGACAACCGTGCGCATCGGTTCCAGGTGTGCAAATGGTGGCACGCCTCCAATTGCAAAACCTGTGCAATTGCGCACAAAGTCCGCGTCAGCCTTTTTCACTGGTTCACCGATGACTTGAGCTACCTTTTTCTCGTCAACGCGGTTGGCGCCTGATGCCAGAACCAGAATTGGTGCTCCCGACTGAGACCCTTTGAAAATGAGCGACTTCACAATCTGAGCGACCGATGTGCCAATGACCTCGGCAGCCAATTGAGCGGTTCGAGCAGAATCCGTCAGCTCGAGAATTTGGTTATCTAATCCCCTCTGCTTGAGAAATGCGCGCACATCATTGATACCGAGATTTCGTTTGTCTTGCATGGCGAGAAACGTTTGATCAGTTCCAGCAGTTTGTACCAGATAAAGAAAATAACCGGCTTCGAAAGATCGTTCGAGAAGAGATGGTTCCCTGCTAGACCTGGCTTGGATCTACTGGAGCGTCATAATCCACCCCAGGTAAGCCGAAGCCAAAGAGCTTGAGAAATTCTTCTTTGTATCCTTCAAAATCGGATATCTGCTTGAGATTTTCAGTTGTCACCTGAGGCCACAGTACTTCCACAGCCTTTTGCACGTCTTCTTGCATTTCTTTGTCGTCAACCCTGATTCGGCCCTCCGAATCAAGAGTGGGTTTGTGATTGTTGTAAAGCTGTTCGGCAAATAGCCGATATATTTGCTCAATGCACCCCTCATGAAGGTTTTTTTCCTTCATCACCTTGTAGAGCAAAGACATATAGAGCGGCACTACAGGAATCGCCGAACTAGCCTGAGTGACGAGTGCCTTGTTGATGGAAACATAGGCCTGTATTCCGCGATCTTTCAACTTGGTATTGATATCACGGGCGGTGTTCTCCAGATCAGCCTTGGCATTGCCGATCGTGCCATCGCGATAAACCGGCCAGGTTACTTTCGGACCGATGTAAGAATAGGCAACGGTTGTAGCGCCCTGGGCTAAGACTCCTGCTTCATTTAAGGCATCTATCCACATTTCCCAGTCTTCTCCGCCCATGACGGCTATGGTATCGTCTATGTCCTGTTGATTGCCTGGTTCAATAGTGATGTCCTTGACGAGTTCTTTGTCCGTATCCAGAGTCTTGGCGGTAAAGGCAGAACCAATAGGCTTCAATGCCGAGTTATAGGTAACCTTTGTTTTTGGATGAATGCGCCTTGGCGAAGCCAGGCTATAAATGACAAGGTCAACTTGCCCCAAGTCGTCTTTAATGATTTCAATTGCTTGTTGCTTGATTTCGTCTGAAAAAGCATCGCCATTGATGTTTTTGGCGTATAGCCCGGCTGTTTGCGCTTTCTTGGCAAAAGCTTCGGAGTTGTACCAGCCAGCAGTGGCTGGTTTGCTGCCCTCCGGGGGCTTTTCGAAATAGATACCAAGAGTCTTTGCCTGTCCACCGAAGGCCGAGACAATGCGGGAAGCTAAACCATAGCCAGTCGAGGCGCCGATGATTAGCACTTTCGTGGGCGCGTTCTGAATTGGGCTGCACCTCTTGATATAGTCGATCTGTTCTTGGACATGTGCTGCACAGCCGGTTGGATGTGACGTTATGCAGATAAAACCACGAATTTTCGGCTTAATGACTACCATCGGATTTTCCGTCGCTGTGCTCATGAGAAACTCTCGGGTGGGGAAGCTTCAGATCATTGCGTGAAACGGCAGCCGATGTCAATTCTTCTCAATCGAGTTGACTTAAAACTTGCCATTTTGCCAGGTCTGTCAGGTCTCAATGAATGGCACATTATCCTCCAGACTTGCCTTACAGCCTAGAATAGAAGAGATTCCAACTGCCCGGCCAGCTAGAGATGATAGTTACAAATTAATGGGTTTGCAGGAGCCTTGGCTGTGAAATCTCCAACCAACCTTCAAAACAACGCTTCTGGGGGCGGTACCTTAGTCCATTCTGGATCAACTTCGACGAACGGGCATTAAAGATACGCCGGAACAGCCTGGAAAGCATTTCGATTCTTGAAAAATTGAAGGGACATTCCAGAAATATTGACTGTGGCGTTGCTTTTGTGGGATGCTGCTGTTAGTCCTTCGCGCTTAGGGCTTCTTGGTCGCCAGGCGGTAAGTACCCAGCCATTTGTGCTCCCAATCGGTGGTCCATGACCGAGCAAATTTCAATCATAGTCTCAATCAGCCAGGAAATATTGAGAGTGGGTCTGATTTCTGTGTTTGAGGCGAGCGAAAAATTCGATGTAGTTGCACAGCCCTTATCAATCGAAGAAACTCTTCAGGCAGTTGCCGCATTCAAAGATGCTCTGCTTCTTTTGAAAGAGCATAGAATGTCGTGCGATGCTTATCTGGAATTTGCTCAGGTCGTGCACAAAGAAAATGCCGGGACCAAAATTATTTTACTGGATGCGCCGATTACCGAAAAAGATTTTGATGTTTTCTTGAACTGCGGAGTCCATGCGGACTTGAAGGAACCAATCACGGGAAAATCAGTTTGTTGCTGCCTGGAATCGGTCGCTCAAGGAGGCAAGTGGTTCGGGCTTAATTGTGAAACTGATGGGAAGGATTGTGAACTATCAATGGATCTGCCTGAGCGGATCAAGAATATGGGAGAACTCTCCTATCGCGAGCAAGAAGTTTTCCTCCTGTTAGCTCAGGGCTTTACTAATCAGGGAATTGCCACCAACCTTTGCATCAGCAAAGACACCGTAAAAAGTCACGTGCATCACAT
>Ga0364859_10490_pt1 | contig 19410 bp, 17 predicted proteins | sample ExccelAu500001D3_FD_206911 | JGI IMG/M metagenome (GOLD analysis project Ga0364859, IMG submission 206911) | Enriched cells from Trout Bog Lake Hypolimnion, Wisconsin, USA - BchlTB.Aug20.5000.01 .D3 | ecosystem: Environmental > Aquatic > Freshwater > Lake > Hypolimnion/Profundal zone | place: USA...
TTTTTGTGTGACAACCAGTCTATTGCATTAACAAATGTCATGGTTGGGTAGTGTTTCTTGAATTTGTATAGTTTGCATGAATGGTGGGGCAAATTCTGCAACTCATCCATGATAGTCTCACTTGAACTTGTAGTAAGTTTGGTTGAGATACGCCCCCAAGTCCTGCTCTTTTTGTTTGGTTAGCGTCATCCCCACCACACCGCTACAGACATGCATCCGATCCACCAGCTCATCCGGATTGTGCACGATGCGATTGGGGCGAGTAAAAATACTGCTGCCATCGCCCCCTACTTTTTCAATGTGGCAACTGTTGCATTTGTTCTCTCCGAACAGTTTTTTTCCGGTTTGTACATTACCATCTGAAAATGGAGTTGCCATAGTATAGCTGGTTGCCAGACATAGGATGAGTGCCAAGATTTTTTTCACGATCATCCTCTATAAAGTGTGCAATTTGTTGATGCGCACCAGTGCGGGCGGGTGCGAGTCGTAGAATGTGGAATAGAGCGGGTCGGGAGTTAAGGTCGCTGCGTTATCCTGATACATTTTTACCAGCGCGCTGCTCAGATCAAGTGCTGCGGTTTGTTGGGCGGCATAGGCATCGGCCTCGAATTCATGTTTGCGTGAGTAGGCTGAACTGAGTGGATGCAGCAGAAAACTGAATACCGGCAGCACCAGAAAGAACAGCAATAACCCCAAGGCGGTGGATGCGGTATGTCCCGAATCAGTTAAGGGGGTGACGCCGAGTCCGGAATAGAACCAGTCAGCTTGCATCAGTTGCGCCAGCAACCACAAAAATCCCAGGCTCAGGGCAAAGGTGAAAACAATGCGTTTGACCACATGGCGATGCTTGAAGTGTCCCAGTTCGTGTGCGAGTACGGCCTCGACTTCGGCGGGTGTGAGTCGCGCCAGTAAAGTATCGAAAAATACAATCCGCTTGGTTTTTCCAAAGCCGGTGAAATAGGCGTTGCCGTGGTTGCTGCGCTTGGAACCATCCATCACAAACAAGCCACTGGCAGTGAATCCGCACTTATTTAACAGAGCTTCAATCCGGGCTTTGAGGCTGGCATCTTGTAACGGCTGAAATTTGTTGAACAGCGGTGCAATAAACGAGGGATAAAGAAACAGCAGCAGCAAGTTGAATGCGACCCACACGCCCCACACATACAGCCACCAGTTAATACCCATGCGCTCCATTAACCACAGCACGCCAAACAGCAACGGTAGACCGATCACCGCACCGAGCAGGATACCTTTCAAGGCATCAACCAGATAAAGTGACAAAGTCATTTTGTTGAAGCCAAAACGTGCCTCAATCACAAAGGTGCGGTACAGGTCGAACGGAGTGTCCAGCAGTGAGGAGAGTGCCATCACTGACACAATAATGGACATGCCTTGCGCAATGGGACTGGAAAAGGTATGCAGCCAGTAATCGGTGACCCATTGAATGCCTCCCCCTAAAGTGAAGAACAGTAATAGTACAGCGTCAAATACCGTCGAAAGCATGGCGAAGCGTGTCTTGACGCTGGTGTAATCCGCTGCTTTTTGGTGTGCGGCAAGGTCGATTTGTTTGCTGAAGGCCGGAGGAACCTCGGGCCGGTGTGCGGCGATGTGGGCCAGATGGCGGCGTGCCAGCCAGAGTTTGATCAGGGTGGTCAGCAACAAGGCACCGACAAATAAGGTAGAAAATTGGAATGCAGTCATGGGTAATAAAATAAATGAATATGGCATTGCCACGTGCCGATATGACACAATACGCGCCCGACAGTTCGACGCGACACGAATTATGGCACAAAATCAAAACAATCTGATCTGGTTAGACATGGAAATGACCGGGCTGAACCCGGATACCGACCGAATTATCGAAGTGGCAATCGTCATTACTGACAGTAATCTGGAGACCGTCGCCGAGGCGCCCACGCTGGTCGTGTATCAACCAGACAATGTGCTGGAGGGTATGGATGCCTGGAATAAATCCACCCACAAAAAATCTGGATTGATCGACAAAGTGAAGGCCTCAAGTTTGGATGACGCTACCGTGGAAGCCCAAATGTTGGTGTTCCTGAAGGAGCATGTTCCAACCGGCATTTCGCCGATGTGCGGCAATTCAATTTGTCAGGATCGCCGTTTCATGGCGCGCTGGATGCCGCAACTGGAAGCGTATTTTCATTACCGTAATCTGGATGTGAGCACGCTCAAAGAGTTGGCAAAACGCTGGAAACCTGAATTGTCAAAAGGTTTGAAGAAACACGGAAAACACGAAGCCCTGGCCGATATTTACGAATCCATTAATGAATTGAAATATTACCGGGAACATTTTATAAAGCTGTAGCTGTCCATGGTTATCAATTCTACTTTGGTCATTCTGCTCAAATTGTTTTCTCAAAACAAGGCTAACTTTTTGCCCCCAGCGCCAACGCTCTTAATCTGCTTTGTTCCAGTTGTACCGCATCCGGTTTATCCAGCCAGCCTTGCAGATTGTCCAGGACGAGGTCGGTCAGCATATGGATCCAGTCTGGACGTTCGTTGAGGCAGTGAATGTAATGATATTCGCCGCCGCCGGCATGGAGAAAGTCTTCTTTGACGTCGAGCGCAATTTCTTCCAAAGTTTCCAGACAGTCGGCCACAAAGCCGGGGCAGACCATATCCACGCGCTTGGTTTTCTGTTTGCCCAGAGCAATTAACGTGGCGGCTGTATAAGGTTTTAGCCATTCGGCGCGACCGAAGCGGGATTGAAAAGTAATCAGGTATTGATCTTTGTTCAATCCAAGTTCTTCTGCGATCAGGCGACCGCTTTTATGGCATTCGCAATGGTAGGGGTCGCCTTTGTCCAGCGAGAATTGCGGCAGACCGTGGAAGCTCATCACCAATTTATCGGGACGTCCGTGCAATGTCCAGTAATCTCGAATATTTTGCGCAGTGGCCTTGATGTATCCTGGATGATCGTGGAAGTGTTTGATTGTCCGTAGTGCCGGGGTGTTACGCATGGTTTTTAATTCGTTGAATACCGCATCGCAGACCGAGGCGACCGTGCTGGCTGCATACTGGGGATACATGGGGACAAGCAGAATCCGCTGGCAGTTTTGCGCTTTTAATTTTGCCAGTACACTGGGTATGGACGGATTGCCATAACTCATGGCGTAGTCAACCACAATGCCGCTGGTTTTTTCGCCCAGATAGCCTTGCAGTAAGGTGGCTTGGCGTTCAGTATGCACTTTCAGGGGAGAACCTTCCTGCATCCATATGCGCGCATATTTTTCTGCTGATTTTTTCGGGCGCGTGTTGAGAATGATGCCATTGAGAATCAGCCACCAGACGGGTTTGGGAATTTCTATCACGCGCGGGTCGCTGAGAAATTGTTTCAGGTAGGGGCGCAAAGCTTCTGCAGTCGGGGCTGCCGGTGTGCCTAAATTGACCAGCAAAACGGCAGTTTTTTCAGCGGTGCCGTGCGAGTAACGAGGTTCGGTTTGATAAGACATTTAGAGGCCGGTTGTTTATAAGTGATTTTGGGCTGAGCAGGTTGCTAACTGATTGTCAGGTATTTAGTGCTGTGACAGCGCATTGCTGACCAGTTTGGCGGTTACATCCACAATCGGGATAACTTTTTCATAATTCATGCGTTTTGGGCCGACGACGGCCAACGTACCGACCACCTGACCATTGGTCGTATAAGGTGCGCTGACGACACTACACTCGTCCAGCCCGGCCAGGCCTGATTCACTTCCGACAAAAATATGCACGCCGGGTGCGTGGCGGCTGGCATCAAGCAATTGCAGCAATTCAGTTTTCTGTTCGAAAACGTTGAATAATCCGCGTAGCTGACTCATGTTCGAAGACAGGTCGTTGATATGCAATAAATTACGTTCGCCGGTAATGACATAATCTTCATTTTTTCGGGCGATGGCCGCATCGCTTGCCGCCATTGCCGCGCTCAATAATGCAGTCATGTCATGCTGCAATTGGTGTAGTTCGGTCTGTACGCGCTGATGGATATCCTGAAACGGACAATCGGCGTAATGCTGGCTCAGAAAGTTGCCCGCTTCGCTGAGTTGAGATTGGTTGTAGTCTTTGTGCGTTACCATGACGCGGTTTTCCACTTCGCCATCCGGCATGACTATAATCAGCAGGACGCGTTTTTCCGACAATCGCAAAAATTCGATTTGGCGTACCGTGAAAGCGCTGCGCTTGGGGGTGGCTACCACTCCGGCAAAATGGGTGAGTTCCGACAGTAAGTTGGATGCCTGGGTGAGTAGACGCGAAGGATAATCCGGCTGTAATTGCAGTTCAAGGTGCTGTACATGAATACTGTCCAGCGGTTGCACCACCATCAGGGTGTCAATAAATAAACGATAACCCAGCGCAGTTGGCACCCGTCCAGCCGAAGTGTGCGGGCTGCTGACCAGACCCATTTCCTCCAGGTCTGCCATCACATTGCGGATGGTTGCCGAACTGACATCCAGTCCCGAAAACTGCTGCAGCGCACGCGAACCCACCGGTTGTCCATCGCTGATATAGCGATCTACCAGAGTTTTAAGCAGAATTTGTGCGCGGTCGTTGAGCATAGTGGAGCTATTCTATCATTTGGAATCAGTTCCTTTGTCAATCAATGAGCAATATGGTTTAATCGCGCCCATGAAATTTCCATTCAAAACGATTGCCTTGATAGGCAAATACAAATCCCGTGAGATCACAGACTCATTATTGAGGCTGGCTGCTTTCCTTTCCGGGAAAGGTATTTCTGTGGTGGTGGATGCGTTGACCGACGAGAATATCAGAGAAAACCCTTACCGGGTGGTGCCTTTGGGAAAGATGGAAGGGGTAATCGATCTGGCTATTGTGCTGGGAGGAGACGGCACGATGCTGAACATTGCGCGCACGCTGGCTCCTTTTGGCATTCCGATGGTGGGGGTGAATCAGGGGCGACTGGGTTTTCTCACTGATATTTCACTCGATACCATGCAGCAGACCATTGAAGCGATGCTGGATGGGAACTTTGTGACAGAACAGAGAATGTTGCTGGCTACGCGCGTGATGCGCGGGGACAAGGAAATATTTTATTCGTTGGCGCTCAATGAGGTAGCCGTACACCGTGATAATGCGGGTAACATGATTGAGTTCGAGGTGCGGATAGACGGCGAGTATCTGTATAACCAGCGCGCCGATGGCTTGCTGGTGGCGACTCCTACCGGTTCTACCGCGTATGCTCTGTCATCCGGTGGGCCTATTTTACACCCCGGTTTGGATGTGATCGAACTGGTGCCGGTGTGTCCTCATACTTTGAGCAATCGCCCCATTGTGGTCAAAAGCGAATCGGTGATAGAAATATTGATGCACCGAACTTCCAATGTGCTGGTTCGATTCGATAGTCACGGTTATTTCGAATTACTGGGTAATGACAAACTCGAAGTGACCCGCTATCCGGCACCGATCTGTTTGCTGCATCCGGTGGGGCATAGTTATTATCATACGCTGCGTGAAAAATTACTGTGGAATAAGACCCTGTAATGCTAAAGTTCCTCAGTATTCGCGACTTTGTTATTGTCGATTCGCTTGAGCTTGATTTCGCTTCCGGTTTCACTGCGCTAACCGGTGAAACTGGCGCGGGCAAGTCTATTTTGATCGATGCCTTATCGTTGGCGCTGGGTGAGCGCGGCGATGCGGGCATGGTGCGCAACGGCTGCGAGCGTGCTGAAATCAGCGCGGAATTCGATACTTCCAATTTACCCAATTTGCAAAACTGGCTGCGCGAGCAGGAATTGGAAGGCGATGCGGATGTTTGCCTGTTACGCCGGGTGCAGGATGCCAATGGACGTACACGCGGATTCATTAACGGACGCAGCGCCACGCTTCAGCAAATGCGCGAAGCAGGCGGGTATCTGCTCGACATTCATGGGCAACATGCGCACCAATCTCTGTTACGCCCCGATTCGCAACGCGAACTGCTGGACGGATTTGCCGGATTGGGCCGTGAGGCGGAAGCGTTGGCCTTATTGTTTCGCGAGTGGCAAATTTTGTATCGCCGCCGGGCACAACTTGAGCAAAACGCCGAAGCCGTGCTGGCCGAGCGCGAACTGTTGCTGTTTCAGCGGCGCGAACTGGAAACGCTTAATTTCAGCGCGATGGAATGGGCCGAGTTACAAGCCGATTATGCGCGTCTTTCGCATGCCGCAAGCTTGCTCGAAACAGCCCAGTTTGGCGTGGAAGTATTGAGTGAAGCGGATACCGCTTGTCTGGCACAGCTGAATATGCTGGTGGCACGAGTGCGAGCCGGATTGGAGTTCGACAGTGCATTGCAAGATACTTTAACCATGCTTGAAAGCGCGCAGAACGAGTTGCAGGAGGCCGTCTACGCACTACGCCATTACCAGCAAAAATTGGATTCAGATCCGGCGTTGTTGCGCGAACAAGAGCAGCGCATGTCGGATATTGTGGATGCTGCGCGAAAATATCGTGTTGCGCCTGAGCAATTGTCCGAAGCCATGCAGCGCATCACTGACAGATTAGCCGAGCTGGGAGGCGATGCGGATTTGAATGAGTTGGCAATACAGGAATCCTCGGCACGCGAAAAATACCTTGCTGCAGCCAAAAAACTGGGCTTGGCACGTAATAAAGCCGCGCAAAAATTATCCCGGGAAATTACCGCCGCGATGCAGACTTTGGCGATGCAGGGCGGTCGCTTTGAGGTGGTTTTGATTCCACTGGACGAGGGAAATGTGCACGGTTTGGAAGCGGTAGAGTTTCAGGTTGCCGCCAATCCTGGCACCCCGCTGCGCGGATTGGCGAAGGTGGCGTCCGGTGGGGAGTTATCGCGCATCAGTCTGGCGATTCAAGTCGCTGCAAGTCAGGTGGCCACGGTGCCCACTTTGATATTTGATGAGGTAGACAGCGGCATTGGCGGGCGAGTTGCCGAAATTGTCGGCGCCTTGCTTAAGCAGTTGGGGCAACGTTATCAAGTGATGTGCGTGACGCATTTGCCGCAAGTGGCGGCCATGGCGGATGCGCAATGGCAAGTCAGCAAATCCACGAGTGAGGGCAAGACATTAAGCACGATTGCGGCGCTGAAGCCCGCAGAGCGTATTGAAGAAATTGCGCGCATGCTGGGCGGAGTCACCCTCACCGAAACAACGCGCAGGCATGCTGCCGAAATGCTGGGCAGATGAGGTATCATGCGCCTATTTAGAAGTGCAATTTTGTAAAAGGCTTAATTAATGCGTATCAAAATTATTGTTATTTCCCTGCTGCTGGCTTCCTGCAGCAGCTATACCATGCCTAGGCTGGCGCAGCTTAAACCCCACAAAATTGAAATTCAACAGGGCAATTTAATCACGCCGGAAATGCGCGAAAAGGTCAAGGTGGGTATGTCGGCTGCGATGGTGCGCTCAATCCTGGGAACACCGTTAATTACCGACCCCTTTCATGCAAAGCGGTGGGATTATGTGTATTGCCTGGAGCAGGAAGGTAAGCAGGTCGATAAACAGCGGCTGACGTTGTATATTGAAGATGAGCATTTGACTAAAATTGATGACAGCAATATGCCTGCTATGCCAACACCAGCCACGGCAACCAACAAAAAGTAGGAACACGCAATGAATAAGATAAAGGTCGCAATCGCCGGATCCTGCGGACGCATGGGACGGGCTTTGCTGGAAGGGATTTCGCAGTCCGATGATCTGGTTTTACATGCCGCTTTGGAGCATGTGTCCAATCCCCAACTTGGCAAAGATGCCGGAGAGCTGATAGGCGGAGCCTGCGGCATCGAGATTACCTCTGATGTTGCAACTGCATTGCAGGGGGCTGATGTGCTGATCGACTTTACTCGTCCTGAAGGCACGCTTCATCACCTTGAAATTTGCCGGCAACTCGGAGTCAATATGGTGGTTGGTACGACGGGTTTTAGTCCACAGCAGAAAGCCCTGCTGGGCGTAGCCGCACAACATCTCGGGATCGTTTTTGCACCAAATATGAGCGTGGGAGTCAACCTGACATTCAAATTGCTTGAAATGGCATCCAAAGTTTTGAGTCATGGTTATGATATCGAAATTATCGAAGCGCATCATCGACACAAAGTCGATGCTCCTTCCGGTACGGCTCTGGGGATGGGCGAGGTCATTGCAAAAACCTTGGGACGCGATCTGTCTCAATGTGCCGTGTATGGGCGAGAAGGCGTAACGGGAGAACGTGAGCCTTCAACGATAGGTTTTGCTACCGTTCGAGGCGGTGACATAGTGGGCGATCACACCGTATTGTTTGCGGGAGTGGGTGAGCGTATTGAGATCACCCACAAGGCAAGCAGCCGCGCCACTTTTGCCTTGGGTGCTTTGCGTGCCGCGCGTTTTCTACAAAACAATCGGGCTGGAATGTACGACATGCAGGATGTTCTTGGATTGAAATAATTACAAGTCTCTGTGTTCTTAAGTGTTCTCTGCGGCAAATCCTTTTTCAGAGGCGTGTAGCTGCCCAGTCACGTTCTGTTGTGGCATAATAATCAGTTCTAAGTGAGTATTTAACAGGCAAATAAACCATGAGTGCGCAAACCCTTTACGACAAACTTTGGAATTCCCACGTGGTCCGGCAGGAAGCTGACGGTACTGCATTGATATATATTGACCGTCATTTGGTGCATGAAGTGACCAGCCCACAGGCGTTTGAAGGCATCAAACTGGCTGGGCGCAAGATGTGGCGTACATCATCTATTCTGGCGGTCGCCGATCACAATGTGCCGACCAGTGGCAGAGCGCAGGGGATTTCAGACCCGATTTCTCGTTTGCAGGTGGAGACACTGGATAGTAATTGCGCCGAATTTGGCGTGCAGGAATTTGGCATGTCCGATGTCCGTCAGGGTGTCGTGCATGTAATGGGGCCGGAGCAGGGGGCAACTTTGCCGGGCATGACCGTGGTGTGCGGCGATTCGCATACCAGCACGCACGGTGCGTTTGGCGCGCTGGCGTTTGGTATCGGCACTTCAGAGGTCGAGCATGTCATGGCGACGCAATGTCTGCTGATTAAAAAATCCAAAGTGATGCAAGTGCTGGTAGAAGGAGCACTGGGCAAGGGCGTTTCGGCGAAAGACATTGCTCTTGCGGTGATCGGAAAAATTGGTACGGCGGGTGGAACGGGATATGCCATTGAGTTTTCAGGAAGTGCAATTCGCGCTTTGTCGATGGAAGGCCGCATGACTCTGTGCAATATGGCCATTGAGGCGGGTGCCCGCGCGGGCATGATTGCTGCAGACGAAACTACCCTCAACTACCTCAAAGGGCGTCCCTTCGCACCACAAGGTGAATTGTGGGACAAAGCCGTGGCTTATTGGAAGACTCTGCACAGTGACGATGGGGCAAAATTTGACTTGGTAGTGAAATTTGACGCAGCTGCGATCAAACCGCAAGTGACTTGGGGGACTTCACCTGAAATGGTGGTTACAGTGGATGGGCGGGTACCTGACCCTGCCGCCATGAACGATGCAGTGAAGCGCGAGGGGACTGAGCGCGCTTTGAGTTATATGGGGCTGCTGGCCAACACTCCGATCACCGAGATCAAAGTTGATAAAGTATTCATCGGATCATGCACCAATGGGCGCATTGAAGATATGCGTGCAGCTGCAGAAGTGGCGCGTGGCAAGCATGTGGCAGCAAATGTAAAACTGGCGCTGGTAGTGCCGGGTTCCGGCTTGGTGAAATTGCAGGCCGAAAAAGAAGGGTTGGACAAAATATTCATCGCGGCCGGTTTTGAGTGGCGTGAACCGGGCTGTTCCATGTGTCTGGCCATGAATGATGACCGTTTGTCCCCCGGCGAGCGCTGTGCTTCAACATCAAACCGAAACTTCGAGGGCCGCCAGGGGCCAGGCGGGCGTACTCATCTGGTGAGTCCGGAAATGGCTGCGGCTGCGGCGATTGCAGGACATTTTGTTGATGTCAGTGTGATTTAAGAGGGTGTTATGAATAAGATATATTTTATATTTTTGGCGGTGGCATTGTCTGGATGCAATACTTTTCAGGGCATGGGAAAAGATATTCAACAAGGTGGTGCTGCAATTGAAAAGGCGGCTACAAAATAATGCAAAAATTTACTCTGCTTGAAGGTTTGGTCTTGCCATTGGATCGTGCCAATGTGGATACCGATGCTTTGATCCCAAAACAGTTTTTGAAGTCGATCAAACGTTCCGGGTTTGGCCCCAATTTGTTTGATGAGTGGCGCTATCTGGATCATGGCGAACCCGGTATGGATAACTCCAGGCGCCTTTTGAATACGGATTTTGTGCTGAATAAACCGCGCTACCAAGGCTCACAGATTTTGCTTGCACGCGAAAATTTTGGTTGTGGTTCGTCGCGTGAACATGCTCCTTGGGCGCTCGAAGATTATGGGTTCAGGGTAATTATTGCAACCAGTTTCGCGGACATCTTTTTTAATAACTGCTTCAAAAATGGTTTGCTGCCGATTCGCCTTGATGCAGACAAAGTCGACACTTTGTTCAAAGCGGTAGAACCAAATGAAGGTTTCAGATTGAAAATAGATTTGGAGCAGCAAAGTATTGTTTCGCCGGATGGTTCAATTATCAAGTTTGAAGTGGATGCTTTCCGTAAGCATTGCCTGCTGAATGGATTGGATGATATTGGTTTGACATTGCAACACGTGGGTGAAATAAAAGCTTATGAAGGGGCGCATCAGGTTGCCCAGCCATGGCTTTTTGCTTAAATAATACGAGTGTTAAGAAAGGAAGTTCATGAAGATCGCAGTGTTACCCGGTGACGGGATCGGTACCGAAATCATCGCCCAGGCAGCCAAGGTTCTTGAGTTGTTACGCAGTGATGGTCTAAAAATCGAACTGGAATATGCGCGTCTTGGCGGTTCTGCTTATGATGCCGAGGGAGATCCCTTGCCGGCCACTACGGAAAAATTGGCGCTTGAATCCGATGCAGTGCTGCTGGGGGCAGTAGGTGGACCTCAATATGATTCGTTGCCTCGCGCCAAGCGCCCCGAACAAGGGCTGCTGGGTATTCGCAAGAGACTGGGATTGTTTGCCAATCTGCGTCCCGCATTGGTGTATCCGGAGTTGGTTAATGCCTCCAGCCTCAAGCCTGAATTGATCTCGGGCTTGGATATCATGATCTTGCGGGAACTGACAGGCGATATTTATTTTGGTCAACCGCGCGGAGCCCGCGTCTCGGACACGGGAGAACGGGAAGGTTTTGACACAATGGTGTACAGTGAATCTGAAATCCGTCGCGTTGCGCATGTCGGTTTTAATATTGCACTGAAGCGGAGCAAGAAACTGTGCTCGGTGGACAAAGCCAATGTGCTGGATACCAGCATGTTCTGGCGGGAAATTGTGTTGGACGTGGCCAAGGAATATCCGCAGATCGAATTGACGCATATGCTGGTTGATAACGCCGCAATGCAACTGGTGCGTGCTCCCAAACAGTTTGATGTGATTCTTACCGGGAACATTTTCGGCGACATTTTGTCGGATGAAGCGTCCATGCTGACCGGCTCTATTGGCATGTTACCTTCGGCCTCGCTGGATTCGAACAACAAAGGAATGTATGAGCCTTGCCACGGCTCTGCGCCGGATATAGCCGGAAAAGACATTGCCAATCCTCTGGCAACGATTTTGTCAGTGGCCATGATGATGCGCTACACTTTCGCCCAGGAAGCCACTGCACAACGCATCGAAAATGCAGTGCACAAAGTGCTGCAACAAGGGTTGCGTACCGGTGATATCTACGAGGCAGGTATGCAGAAAGTGGGCTGTTCCGCGATGGGAGATGCAGTCGTTAAAGCACTTTCAGCTTAATGATAAGCCAGCGGGAAAACGATTGGGCGACGCAATAAATATTTGAGAGAAAAAATCATGAGCAAGAAATACGACGTATGTATATTGGGTGCCACCGGAGCCGTGGGTGAAGCGATGCTGTCCATTCTGGAACAACGCAATTTTCCGGTGGGCAAGCTGTATCCTCTGGCGTCAAGCCGTTCTGCAGGTGCCAAGGTGACCTTCCATGGAGAAGAGATCACGGTTCTGGATGTGGAAGGTTTTGATTTTTCCAAAACTCAAATAGGGCTGTTTTCTGCGGGTGGCAGTGTGTCTGAAAAATATGCGCCGATCGCTGCGGCTGCCGGTTGCGTAGTCATCGACAATACTGCGCATTTCCGCTATGACGACGACATTCCCCTAGTCGTGCCGGAAGTCAATCCGCATGCTATTGCGCAATATACGAATCGCGGAATCATTGCCAATCCTAATTGCTCAACTATTCAGATGCTGGTTGCACTCAAACCTATACATGACGCAGTAGGCATTGAGCGCATCAACGTCGCAACGTATCAGGCGGTGTCGGGTACTGGCAAGGAAGCGATTGATGAGTTGGCTGATCAGACTCGCGCCTTGTTTAATCATCAAGAGGTCAAGGTCGAAGTTTATCCCAAGCGTATCGCATTCAATGTGTTGCCGCATATCGACGTGTTTATGGAGAACGGTTACACCAAAGAAGAAATGAAGATGGTGTGGGAAACCCGCAAGATTATGGAAGACGATAGCATCATGGTCAATCCGACCACAGCACGTGTTCCAGTGTTTTACGGACATTCCGAAGCAGTGCACATTGAGACCCGCAAGAAAATCACCGCCGACGAAGCACGTGCCTTGCTGGAAAAGGCGCCGGGTGTTCAGGTTGTCGACAAGCGTGAGCCCGGTGGTTATCCTACTGCCATTGAGGCAGCGGGGCACGACGCAACTTTGGTGGGACGCATTCGCGAAGATATATCACATCCACGCGGCTTGGATATGTGGGTAGTTAGCGACAATTTGCGCAAGGGCGCTGCTCTTAATAGCATTCAGATTGCAGAAATATTGATTGAAAAATATCCAATCTGAGAAGCTGCGGTTAGAAAAATTAACTGCGAAAATTTTGCTGTTTAAAGGCTGGTCTGCATGTCTAGGTGATACTTATATAACAATCACCCTATGATGGCGTGTTATTCTATCGTTAACAAAGCTTTATAAGGTGGCTGCATGCTGAAATTAATGGTTAAAGCATTAGGAGTTATTGCCGCATTGTTACTCACCAGCGCTGCAGGCGCAGTGAGTATGGGCGGCATTAATGTAACAAGCTATTTGGGCGAGCCTTTGAAAGCTGAAATCGATCTGAATTTGGCTAGCAAAGACGAAAAAAGTAAAATAACCGCACACTTAGCTTCTCCAGAGGCTTTTAAGAGCGCAGGTTTGAATTATTCCGATAGCCTGCCCTCAGTCAAATTTCAGATCCAGACCCGTGCCAATGGCTCTACTTATCTCTACCTAACCACTGTGCAGGCAGTGAACGAGCCTTTTATCAGTTTATTGGTGGATTTAAGCTGGCCGTCTGGTCAATTAATGCGTGAATACACTTTCTTGCTTGACCCGCCCGGGTTTAAACCAGATCAGCCAAAACCACAGGAAGTACAACCCCTTCAGCCGGCAGTAAACAGTTCGGAGCAACGCGCTGAGCCCAAAAAGGAAGAGCCGCTGCAGATGGGTGTAGCTTCACCTATGGATGAAAAGATAGTGGCTGCTTCTGCAATTAAACCCGCACCAAAAGCGATTGCGACCAGCAAGCTCGAAAAAAATAAAAAGGTTGAGAATCTTAAACCTGCTGCAAGCCCTGATTCAGTTACGGGGGCCGTCAAGGTTAATCGTGGCGACACGCTTAGAAAAATTGCCGGTGAGCTGAAATCTCCGGATGTCAGTCTGGAGCGCATGGTGGTGGCATTGTACCGTGCCAACGAAAGCCAGTTCGACAGCAAAAACATGAACCGTCTGCAGACCGGGAAAATATTGCGTATTCCAGATGCTTCTGAAGTCAACAAAGTAACGCAAGGGGATGCAGTAAGCGAAATTCGGGCACAAGCAGAAGATTGGAACGACTATCGCCAAAAACTTGCCGCTGCTGTGGGAAAGGTTTCCGAACAGGCTCCCACTCAAAAAGTGGCAGGAAAAATAACCACTACGGTGGCTGAAAAAACACCTGCTGACAAAAAGCCAGCCAAGGAAGTGGTTCGTTTATCCAAAGGAGAGACCGTAGCGGATAAAGCCGCAAGTGGGGATAAGACCAAATCCATGCAGGATAAGTTGAACTCGATGGAAGAGGAGACAATCGCTAAAAACAAAATGCTCAAGGATGAAAAAGAGCGTATTGCCTTGCTTGAAAAAAATATAAACGACATGCATCGGCTGATTGAGTTGAAAGGAAAGCTTCCCCAAACAGATAAAACTGCACCAGCCAGTGGTGAGCAAGTTCAAGCTATATCTGCAGTTACTCCTGAAATTAAGCCGGCTGCGGCGAGTGCTATTGCAAGTGCCGTACAGTCTCAAAACTTGGCTTCGCCTTCGAAGGCCGTGGAACCCGCCCCTTCGATGCTGGACGAAATACTTGCCAAACCGCTGTATTGGGGTGGGGCGGCTTTATTGGGATTGGGCGGTCTGGGTGTGATGCTGGCACGCCGTCGCGCATCTTCCGAAAATGATGAAGAAGTCCTGCCTCATACGGTCACTCATATCGTTGAGCCCGTTGCTCCCTCTCCTGATACGGGTGATTTTACCCAAATTTCAACTGAAAACATTACCGAACCGGTAGAGATTGAGGAAACGGATCCGATTAAGGAAGCTGAACTGTTTTTGAATTTTGGGCGCGATGTTCAGGCTGAAGAGGTGCTTAAAGATGCACTCAAAAAAGAACCGGAAAATCAGAATATTCGGCTTAAATTGATGTCAATTTATGAAGGCCGCAAGGATACCGGAAATTTTGAGGCTTTGGCGGCTGAAGTACTTGCCGCCGGAGATACAAACGCGTGGGCGCAGGCAGCCGAAATGGGGCGTGCGTTGGAGCCGGGTAATCCTTTGTATGCCGGTGGGGAAAAAGAGCCGGTAGATGCAGATGAACCGACACCTGAACCAGCTGAAACAGAACAAGTTTTTTCTATTGAGGAATTTGAATCTTCACTTTCAACACCAGTAGAAACTCCGGACGCTGCAGCTTTGGTTGAGTCGTTAACTCCCCATTCTTCTGCTGAAGGTTTAGAGTTTGAACATGTAAGTATTTTGCCTGCGGACGGAGCCGGTCCTGCAGCCAGTGAGTTGGCTGAAAAACTCAGGTTCGAACCAAGTGAAACAACTAGAGATGCCGAACCGGAGGAGGTGCAGGAAACGCACGATTTATCGGAAAGTCTGAGTTTGACTGAAGAGCAAGCAGATTCAACAGAAGATCACGCAAAGCCAGGTTTGGAAGAGAGCGATCATGCCATTGCGATTTCGGATGATGCTGAGCGCGTAGCCCTGGATCAGACTGCTCCAGAGGAGCAAACGGCAAAAGATAAGGAGGAAATGGCAGAAACGGAAATGCCATTTACCTTGGAGATACCTCCTGAAACTTCTTCAGAAGTTGCTAAAGTTGCTCCCCAGGAAACATCCAGTAAACCTTTGGTCAGTGAGGCAGCTGTTGATTTTAGCGATATTAATCTTAATTTGGACGAGCAAGATGAACCTGCTCCTGAAGAAATTAAGGATATCCATTGGCATGATGTTGCAACAAAACTAGATCTTGCACGGGCCTATCACGAAATGGGTGATGCGTCAGGCGCGCGTGAAATTCTTGAAGAAGTGCTGGCTGAAGGGGATGCCCAGCAGCGTAACTCAGCCCAAGCTATGCTGGAACAGTTAGCAGTTTAGCGGCTAATTTACAGCCTGTGCTTAGGGCGCTTTCCAATAAAGGCAAGTGGACTCGCCAAGCTAAATGCACCAGCATGCCGGTCAAACCACTTATAAACGCACTCGGTTTCAGCTGATGCCGCATCCCGCCGTGTTTATTCTAATATGGATCTGCCTGACCATAGTCACGCAATCACTGCAAGCCACTGAGTTGCTATTTGCCGGTGTGCCTCTTCTAATGGTAGCTTACACATTTGCTGGCGTACGGCTGGGTGTTTTATTCCGTCGCACACGCTGGATCATGCTGTCACTATTGCTTATCTATGCGTATGCAACGCCGGGCATAGCGGTGTGGCAATCTTTAGCACAGCTCAGTCCAACCTATGAAGGGCTAATCGACGGCCTATTGCAACTCTGCCGGCTGGCTTTTGCGCTGGCCGGGTTGGCCATTTTGCTGAGCCTGCTTTCTCAACAACAGTTTATCGGCGGTTTGTATACTTTGGGTTATCCATTGCGCTATGTTGGTTTGTCACGTGACCGTATCGCAGTCAGGCTGGCCCTGACTATGCACTATGCGGAGTCGGTAATTCTGGACACTTCCAGTAATTGGAGATCCTGCATTGAGAAAATGCTAGCTCCGGCAGAAATTAAACAGAATGCAATCGAAATACACTCTGTTCCATTTAAGGTGACCGATGGCTTCTTGCTGTTAATAGTTTGTGCTTTACTGGTTTGGTTATGAGAATCGCTCTGGGGCTCGAATATGATGGCAGTCAATTCCTTGGCTGGCAGAGCCAAGCCCAAAAAAATACAGTGCAAGATGTTCTTCAAGCAGCTCTGGGCAGGGTTGCCGATGAGCACATTGTTGTTGTCGCAGCTGGACGCACTGACAGCGGTGTGCATGCTTTGGAACAAGTTGTACATTTCGATACCAATGTAGTTAGACCGCTATCTGCCTGGGTGCGCGGCGTAAATACTCACTTGCCCAAAAGTATTGCGGTACTCTGGGCACACATTGTTCCGGATGAGTTTCATGCACGGTTTTCTGCGCAAGCACGCAGTTACCGCTACCTTCTGATCAATCGCCCTGTAAGAAGTGCTGTCCAGTACGGCAAGGTTGGCTGGTTCCATGCCCCACTCGATATAGAGCAGATGCGCGAGGCGACTCATTATTTGTTGGGGGAACATGATTTCAGTTCTTTCCGTGCGGCAGAATGCCAGGCAAAGTCACCCATCAAGAATCTGCAGAAATTCGATATCACGCGGAAGGAGGACATGATTATTTTTGAGCTGACGGCAGGCGCTTTTCTCCACCACATGGTCAGAAATATAATAGGCAGCTTGGTATATGTGGGTAAGGGCAAGCATCCTCCGGAGTGGCTGAAGGAAGTTTTGGAAAGCCGGAATCGGAAATTTGCAGCCCCGACATTTTCGCCGGATGGGCTTTATTTGTGCGGAGTTTCTTATGATGCGAAGTGGCAGCTACCGCAAATTTCCCGGCATGAAAATTGAACCGGATCTAACGACAGTTTAAAGTAAAACTGAACACAGTAAGGAGATTGAGAGATTGCGATTATTTCGGCTTCTGGTTTATTGTTCCTTATCTGCCACGATTGGACTTGCTTCGGCGTACAACTCATCGAGTTGGCTTCCCTCCAAGTTCAAGTATTTCAGGCAGGCAGCCCCCAGTTTGGGCCATTCACGAGTCAGGCTCAGATGAAGTTGTTGCTGGATGATGTATTCGGCGAGCTGAGAGGTTGCGATGAGCCGGCAACTTAACAAGGGAATTTGCAAGTCAGTCGATGTAAGAGCCGCGAGGTAGTGATGATTTCGGATCGCTAGAAAAATCTCTTCGGGTAACCACCAGCTTTGCGCCAGTATGCAGCCCACCATGGCATGGTTAGTTGGCAGTTCAATTTCTTCTATTTCCGTGAAACTTCGCTTTTCCTCCCGGTTTGCTGTATTGAGGATAGTTGGGTAGTTTTTAAAGTGTCCAAGAAGCACAGGTATACCGCAGTCCCGGAACAAGCCATAAGTATAGGCGTCATCCTGACTCAGTCCCTGAATTTTAAAACGCTGCGCCAGCCAGCTGGAAAGGCGGGCAATACGTGCTGAAGCATCCCAGAATCGATCAAGGTTAGGGACGTTGGGGAAGGAATGGTGCAGGATGATCCCTGCGATGGTCTGGCTGGATGTTTTTAATCCCAGCATGATCAGTGCTTCTTTGACTGACCTGGCTCGTTTGCGCAATCCGAAGAAAGGCGCGTTTGCAGTTTTGATCAATCCACCGGCCAAACTCACATCGGATTCGATGATACTTTCCAAACGGACATAGTCCGGTTCATCCTTGCGGATTTCGATCATAAAACGGTTTAAAATTGCGGGGCACGCAGGGATGCCAAGTTCCAGAATGGATCGCTCAAATAACTCATCTAACTCTGTCGGGAGTAATGCCTGATTTTGAATAGTCATTTTTCATCCCTGTTTTTCAGCCATGGAAGGAGATTTTTTTCCGGCATGGGTTTTGCGTAGAAAAATCCCTGAATAGCATCCACTCCGGCTTCAATCAAAGCATCGATCTCAACTTGTCGTTCACATCCCTCGGCCACGATGGTCATACCCAACTCGTGTCCCAATTGTGTCATTGCTTTAACTACCGAATAAGCCCGGCGATCTTCCGGCAGCACCGTTACAAATGCGCGATCCAGTTTAAGTTTTTTGGCCGGAATATCCTTAAGATTGGCCAGGCAAGAGTACCCCGTACCAAAATCGTCAATCGCCAAACCGACGCCTGTGTCAATGGCGTTTTTCAAATTCTTTTGAACAGTTTCGGAAATGTCCATGAATAAAGATTCAGTCAGTTCGAGTTCAAGAAGTTCAGGTTTGACCTTTGAACAGATCAGGGCAGTATGTAGAGCCTGTGCAAAATTTGGGGAAATCAATTGGGCGCGAGAAACGTTTACGGCAACCTTGGTTTGATAGCCCGCATCTTGAAGAAGGCGCGCGTGCATGGCTCCCTGCAACAGGCACCACTCCCCAAGACGAATGACCAGCCCCGTTTTTTCCGCGACGGGAATGAATTTTCCGGGTGGAATGTTTTCACCATTGACCGAGCAGCGCATAAGGGCTTCAACCGCTTCGATTTGCCCATTCGCGCGAATGATGGGTTGATAGTGCAGGCTTAATCCTCCCGTTTCCAGAGCAACATGCAGACTACCTTCAATGGAAATTTCTTCGCGAGCCAGCAGAACACCCACACGCCCGGGTATCGGTTCGTCACCTGAAAACACAATGCTATTCCCGCCCCTTGTTTTTGCGGCAATCATGGCACGGTCAGCACGCTCCAGCAGATCAACTGAACCTTCGTTTGAATCGTAAATGGCTATGCCGATACTTGCGGTGGGGCGGAGGATTAAAGTGCCAATAGAAAGTGGCTCTTCAACAGTGCTGGCCAGTTCACTGGCCAGCATCTGAGCGTGGGAGCGGTCACACTCGGGAATCAGAAATACAAATTCGTCGCCGCCGATTCTGGATAGTTCAGCGCGGCCGCTGATGCGGTTGCGAAAACGCAACGCGAGAATCTTGATGACTTCGTCGCCCCCCAGATGTCCGAACGACTCATTGATTTGTTTGAAACGGTCTATGTTGAACCATATGGCAGCAAAAGATTTCCCCTTGTACTTCGCATTGGCTGCCATTTTTTCGGCAGTTTGCAGGCAACCAAAGCGATCCAG
>Ga0364859_10492_pt1 | contig 19383 bp, 14 predicted proteins | sample ExccelAu500001D3_FD_206911 | JGI IMG/M metagenome (GOLD analysis project Ga0364859, IMG submission 206911) | Enriched cells from Trout Bog Lake Hypolimnion, Wisconsin, USA - BchlTB.Aug20.5000.01 .D3 | ecosystem: Environmental > Aquatic > Freshwater > Lake > Hypolimnion/Profundal zone | place: USA...
CAGGAGATGAAAAATTTGTTCATGACGTTATGTATGTTGTTTTTACATTTATATACTAACAGTCAGGTATTGCCGGAGATGGTCAAGGTGCCCGGTGGTAGTTTTGAGATGGGCAGCGATTCCGGCGCCACAAATGAAAAACCTGTACATCTTGTTAAAATAAACACATTTAGGATGTCGAAATGCCCCGTCACCGTCCGTGAATTTGCAGCCTTCGTGGCGGCTACCGGGTACAAGACTAACGCAGAAACCCGCGGTATCAGCCTCGTATACTGGAAGGATAGCACTGAGTGGCATTATGTCGCCGGTGTAAACTGGCGTGATGACGAAGTAGGCCGCCTGAGAAATGATACGGATTGGAACAAACCTGTAGTCCACGTGAGTTGGAATGATGCTGTTGCATACTGCCGGTGGCTGAGTGGCAATAAGCCAGGCCGCTTTCGATTGCCTACTGAGGCTGAATGGGAATACGCAGCTGGTAATGGCGCCCGGCACACTACGTATAGTTGGGGAAATGATCTGCCGTCGTCAAGGCAGGCCGTAGCTAATGTTCGTGACCAGACTTCCGACCCCGAATATGGAAAATTAAGCAATCCTAAACTTCCCGACTATAAAGATGGTTATTTTTTTGCATCGCCGGTAGGCACATTCCCGCCTAATGGCCTTGGATTATGTGATATGACCGGAAACGTTTGGGAATGGTGCCGTGATTGGTATGGAGAATCATATTATGCAAAAAGCGAGGCACTTGATCCCACCGGCCCTGCCACCGGGTGGGGCCACGTGTTTAGGGGCGGAAGTTGGCACAGCAAGCCATCTCGCTGCACCACCACCATACGCCTCGCCGGGATACCGGAGACAAATACACCCAATCTTGGATTCCGCGTCGCTTCTTCAACTTAATTATTCCGGGTTAGCGTCAGAATTATCTACGCAAAAAAATCATTTTCAATATTGTCTGTCTTACGCCTATTATTACTTGGTTGGAATCCTTATATACGAAAATATATATTTTATTTCAAGGTAAAAATAACTACTGCATTTGTAGAATAAATTGTACATTGTATTCCAATATAAAACCAGGTCTAACACTCGTTGGACTTGCTTTCATATAATATAAGTAGAATCAATTTCACCAAAAGTAGTTCTTATTTAAATGCCATTACTGATAGAGTGTACCGCAAAGTGTACCGCGATAAAAAACAAAGTCCTGCAAATTAATGATTTGCAGGACTTTATGATTTTTAAAAGAGGTCGAAAGCGGATTCGAACCGCTGTAGCAGCTTTTGCAGAGCTGTGCCTAGCCACTCGGCCATCCGACCTTACCGGTGCAAATGTAGTAAAAAATCGTTTCCATGCAAAACCATTCTGCTCAGCGGCTCTTGAATAAAAATTTTTGGACAAGAAAATCGGCTCTATATTTATTCTTCCAACACTTTTAGTATGAACCGAGCCCTGGCGTCTAATGAATGCTCAGATAAGGCTCGCTGATAGCCTGCAAGCCTTATGCGCTCACGCAATGGTTCATTGCCGAGAAAGTAAGCCACCTTTTCTGATAATTCTTCGGGACCATCAAAAAAACCACATTCCTCGTTTTCTTTATAGTATAAGATCGATTCTTCATTGCGTTCGTGAAGCATAAACCCCGATGTGCCTGTGATGTGAAAAGTCCGAGATGTGATGAGGTCGCCAGCCGACGATCCGGCCACCCGCTCAGACAATATGCCCAAATTGATTTTAGAACTCTGAAGCGCGATTGCATAGAGGTCGCCATGTACTTCACTGAGCTGAATACTACCCCTCAGCGCCGGATCACTTGCCTTAAACCATTGGCCACCCCATATTTTGAGGTTAATACCGGGATTGCTTTTTTTTAGAATGGCAAGCCACTTTTCCTTCTTGGGCGACCATGTACCAATAAACGATGCGTCACAGCCAAACTTATCCCCAATTTCCTTCGTTATGGTCAGAGGTCTGTGAATTTCGGGGTCAAAGCCATGAGGAATAAAAAATGCATCTTTGACACCGAATTGTACCTTCATATCGGTTATCCCGAATGTCTTCGTAGTGAAGATGTCGTCATACAGGGGAATGCATAACGGTATGTAAGGTCCATGGGCAGTCGTGCTCACGTCCGGATAAAACAGTAAGAGTCGGCAGTTATTTCTTTTTGCGAAGCGCAGCGTTTCCGCACGCACAAAGGTACCTTTATACACCAAAACTACATCTGGCTGGAAAAGCGCTATTTTTCTAATTATGGCATTGTTAAATTCATTTACTTGCCTATGGCGTATCAGGCGTTCCGCAACTTTCGTTAGCTTACTTTTAGTTTGAAGGCTTATGAAATAAAATTCGTCCATAATCTCTATCAGGCAACCTGCTCGGCTCAGCGCGCGAAACAATCCACCGGCGTCACTGCCCCGCCATAAGGGCCCTATGGCAATCATCTTCATAAAATGTCCAATATTTTTCTCAATACAAAAAAAGAGAAATAAAAAGATAATACGGTAATAACAATTTCCAAATCAGCCCCGAAATTAATAAATGAAATGTATAGCAAATATCCCCCAAACAGTATCCCTGAAATGTTATATTCCGAAGAATAGAACTGTGTTGTATTCCACATCATCGCAAAAAAGATTCCAAACAAGAGGCTGCCGACTACTACTCCGGGCCATCCAAAATCAAGATAAAACTCGCCCCCAATGGTCATGTTTATCGAGTTATTAATGTTCCCCGCACTGTTCATATACGCATGCCCCGTTTCCAAAGCGAACCACCTTCCCAGTGCAATGGAGGGTTTGTCTTTCCATAAGAAACGCGGCACCAAAGCAATGAGCAGCGGCTCGGACGCCGCGCCCATGTAAAATCCGTTTTTATGCACCAAATCGACCACGCAGCTTATTTGGGCCAAGTTAGAACTTCGGTCTAATAAAGCGTTCTGGCCACTCGCGCCTGCGTCGTTCGCCGTACCAAATTGCCCATACTTGAAGGCCTCAATAAAATTGCTTCGGCTAGTTCCCAAAGTTTTAAACGCAACGGCAAATAAACCGAACGCGAACAAAAATGGAACGATGCGATAAGTAAGCAAATATTTAAAATCCTCCTTTCCGATAAAGTACCCTAAGAACAATAAAAAAGTGGGAACGATCAACGAAAGCCTCAAATACGCATGCAGCAAGGCGAAATAAGTTTGTACAACAGCTAATATAATAGCAAAAATAAGATGCTTATTTTCCTGATTCTTACCATAAATCCGAGCAAATACCAAAATGCCTAATAGCCCAGCGGTATCTAAGAATATCGCAATCTGACTTATGCTAAATATGCGCATTCCAATAAATTGCAATATATTAATCGTTAATAGGGCGTAAAATATTTTTTCCAGGGAAGATTTGTTCTTCACCACGTAATAAACGTGGGGCAAAGACCACTTCGTGGCCCATTCATAGCCTATAAAAACACAGGTGCTTGAGATACACCAAATCTGGGCGGAGGTGTCCAAATATTCCGTAAACGCATAAGAGTAGGTGATTTCGGTTCCATTTTTTAATGCGCTTATTAATCCGTAATTCGCGATATTAACTATAACAACTCCAACTATAAAAAGCGATATCGGTGTAGCTATTAGTTTTTTTTGCACTATATATGGTGCGAGAATTAAAGCGCAATGAATTGTAAAAATAATTAATAATATTTGAGCGGGTAATATGTTTCCTAGAATTGTATATATTAAGATAAAACCGAAATTTTTCATTTATCGTAGAATTTACTTCTGATAGCGTCTCACAGTTCAACTTGCCCCAAAAAATTTTATTTTAACGGTGAAATTAAGCATTATTAATTTCTACACCAAAACAGCGGAACTCCATCTGATATCATTATTTTTCTATAAAATATATTATTAAATATAGATAAAGATTAATTGGAGTCGATGCGCGACAGTGAATCGTGAAGTAAACGGCTATAATATACAGCTCCCTTGTAGTTGAGATGTGAGGTATTAAAAAACATGCTTTCGTCAAAAACACTTTTGCTGAAATCAAAAACTCGAACATTTTTGTAGGTTCTAAGCATATGAATAAACGCATGTCCGGTGTTTATATTTGTTGAGTCAAAGCAACAAGGGTGGTATGGTGCGATCACAAAAACAAAGAGCCGGTTTGGATGCGCTTTAATTATACCCAGCAGCTTATTCTGGAGTACCTCAGCTGTACGGAAGATGGGTAGATCTTCTTCCCGTTTAGCTACCAGTGCTCTAAATTGGGCTACCGGTATAGATTGGTTTTCCAGTGAAGCGCCATTATTAATTACCTTTGCCATCAAGCTGTTTTCGACAAAATAAGTCCTGAAAATACTTTCAAAACGACCATAATATTTTATAAATGGTATGCTGAAATAGGGGCGATAATCGTCCCCCAGAAGTTTTTTTACCCCGTCGTCGTTTATATTGTAAAGGTAGTTTGAGATATCGCCAAGGCCATAGGTGAAACCGCTCAAATTCAGATTTACAATGAGCTCTGGCCTTTTTTTTGTTTTCTTGCATTCCTCCTCAACAAAAAATAATGTCACATCATATCCAGTACTATAAAGGCCATAATTAAAAAAATTATCCCCAACACTATCCGGAAGCAAGCCCATTTCAGCCCGAGAATCGCCAAAAATCGGTATTTCGTCAGGGTAGGTCTGTGTGAGAATTCGATTTATCTTATACGCACCGCTGATTTGACTCTTGGCAACTACCTCCCGTTCGAACAAATAATTGAAGCCAAGCCCCGCCGCCACCAAAATAAAGATTAGTGGAAGCAATATCTGCACGCAGAACAGCCTAAAATTGGAAATAGATAAATTCCGCTTCTCCATTTTTTCCAAGTACAATAATGATAAATGTGGTGATGGCTAAAAACAAAATGTTGTGCTTCAATTTGAGGTTCGTTGGGAGTAAATAGCTGCACCACAGTAAACCAATAACTAGTAAGCTCAAAATTAGATTCAATGGACCTTTCATCATCGTAATTTGATTTAGATTAAAACGGAAATCAAACTCTGCTAATTTTCTGATGACCTGAGTGGCTTTTCCAAAATTCTCAGCCCTGAAAAAGATCCATGCGAAAGTAACCAATGCGAAGGTGATACATTTGTCAATAAACGAGTTTAGGCTACCGAGTTTAGACAGCCCTGCAAATTGCGCTATATTGTTTCTGGCGATCTTAGTGATGCGGGCAAAAATGACATAGAAAGCATGCAAAGTTCCCCAAATGACGTAAGTCCAATTTGCACCATGCCACAAACCACTGACCAGGAAAACGATCAGAAAATTCCGATAAAGAGTCCATTCTCCCTTTCTGTTGCCTCCCAATGGGATGTATAGATAGTCTCTAAACCAGGTGGATAGCGAAATATGCCACCTCGTCCAAAATTCTGAAACGCTACCTGAAAGATAAGGCCTGTTAAAATTCACCATCAAGTCAAAACCCATGATCTTTGCGGTACCTCGCGCAATATCTGAATATCCAGAAAAATCGCAATATATTTGGATGGAAAAAAAACAGATGCCTATTAACGTGCTCCATGAATTTGCATAATAGACGTTGCCGTATAGCTGATTTACGTACACCGACAGTCGGTCCGCTACAACCATTTTTTTAAACAAACCATAAACAATTAGGTTGAGCCCGTTTACGGCGTTTGAATATTCAAACTCATGACGCGCATAAAATTGGTGGATCATGTTCTGCGGTCGCTCAATTGGCCCTGCAACTAATTGAGGGTAAAACATCACATACAGCGCATATATGCCCAAGTGCCTTTCCGCCTTTTGATTGCCCCGGTACACCTCTATAGTGTAACTCATTGCTTGAAATGTATGGAACGACAAGCCGATTGGTAGCAGCCAGTTCAAATAAGGGATATGATTTTTTAGTCCCAGTAACTTTGCTACCCCCGTTATATTAAGGTTGATAAAATTGAAATATTTGAAAATCGCCAGGACGCCGATGTTGGCGACAATACTCATTATAAGATATTTCCTTTTCTTCCGCTGTTCCGTTTCATCCTCAAGTAAGATCCCTGCCATGAAGTCGATTACAATGGTAAAAGCCAATATTAAAATATATTCAGGCTTAAAAAACATGTAAAAAAAACAGGAAGCGACTAACAGCAGGCACCAGCGAAATTTATGGGGTAGTATAAAATAAAATAACGTGACAACGGGAAAGAAAATTAAAAAAGCAAAGGAATTGAATAACATCTTGAGTATTCAGTTTTACTGTCCGTTGAAAATCTAACAAAGGTAAAAAATTACAGCAAAGCGACAAATGTAGCGGCCTTGTGGCATACGTCACCCCTTCATTCATGTAGGTTGAACTGGGCTTTCGCAATGCTTCATTCGCCCGATATTTGCGCCATTTTATTTAAAAAATTATTTAAATATAATTAGAAGGGCCATGAGATTTCGGTGAATAAATATATATATATAATGTTTTCTGGTAAGCGCATGTATTAGCCCGTACCACATCCCGACAGATGCCGCCTTCATTTCCAGGATCAGCTAAATATACCATAGCGCCATCGATTAGGAATAGGAAATAAATAAATCCAAAAAAACATTGCGCAAAGCCAAAATTCAGACCTATTTTTGCTAGATATTTAACGCAAATATATTATATGTATTTCTGCAGTTAATAGGCCCGGGTAAGGGTTTTCGAATCAATTATTCGTTATGAATATTCCCTCCTCTAAAATAAAAATTTCTTTTGTCATATATGCATTTCTTGCGTTATGCGTTTTTGCATTGTTTTTTCTGATTAAAATTTCCCCCAATAAACTACTAGCGGATGAGCGCGATTTTTATCCTAATATCAAAGTCCTTCAACATTTTGGCTACACATTTGAGTTTCTGAGAAATATTGTGGGACAATCTCCAGGTCCGCTATATCAATTTATTTATGAGCCACTGGGGCATTTTATTGCCCTGACGCCATTAAATATGAGATATGTCAATTTTTTATTCCTTGCTGGCACCATCTATTTCCTCTATTTACTGATCCAATCTAACGGCACAAAAAATCCATTTCTAATAGCCTTGCTGTTATTGGGGCTGCCGATGACATGGATTGTATCAGGAACGGCACTGACGGAGATGCCAACATTGTTCTTTTTGCTATTCTCAATCCACTTATTAAGGAAGTCATTGTGCGGAAGAAGCGGATATTCATTGCTCCTCGCCGCCACTGCAGGCCTATTGGCAGGACTGGCTATCATTGGCAGGAGTCCTTTTCTGATGGTGATTCCTGCTGCAGTTGTCTTATTTAAAGATACCGAAAATAAAGTCGGTGTAGTAATATTCATTGTTACGGCTTCGATTCTGCCATGCATTGTATTCTACGCATGGAACGGGCTGGTGCCCCCAAATGTCCAAAATATCCAGTCAGGATACCAAGTGGGCTATTTTCTGCTCTGCATCGCCTATTTCTGTCTTATGAACATAATACTTTACCCAACTTTTTTTTACGTCAATAAACGCCATTTTTACGCTGCAATTTGCCTAACAGCAATTGCCGTGACGGTCAATTTGCTGCTAATCCATTTAAAGTATCTGCCGTTCAATGGGGTGCTGAAATTAGCGCGTATTGATCAGGGACCTCATAGCAATGCCCTTGAACAGTTATTTCCAGCAATAATTCCCGGAGTTGCCTACTTGTTCGCTGTTTCATTCTACAATCATATTCGAAACTCCAGACCAGATATCTGGAATCTGTTTCTGCTGGCTAGCTGTATGATGATCTTGCTTACGACCATAAAGAGCTCAGCACACTTTACCAGTAAATACGTCATTCAGGGTTATCCGTTTTTTCTGATCTACATATCAAGGAATATAATTGTTAACAAGTGGCTGTTAGTACGAGTTATGGTTGGAGCGCTGATTGGAATTGTTTCTCTTTGCAGTTATTATGTTATTCATTCTGCACTAATTAACTGACAGTAAATTTACATATACCGTCCAGCATGGTATATATGCGAATTGATGAATCAGGGTTAACATCAATTTGGAGATATTCAACTCATTTTCTCAAAAAAGCTAACCGGGCTGTATATTTCTATGATTCTACGCATTTTATCCGGGAGATTTACATGATCAATATCCAATATCTCGCCAGTCGGCCCCAAATTTGCATGCACCATCACTTCATACGAAGCATTTTCATTGATTTGGTTATTTCCCATCAACACGTTGAATTCATTCGCGCTGCAAAAAAAATCAGTGGTGGTGACATTTTTTATATGCCGTAGGTAGAAATTAAATCCGCTTTTATATGTTTTATTGACAAACCCTATTTTTCCAATGTTTTTTGATGCCCTCATTTTTCTTATACCAAACTCGCGGGCAGCGTCAAGGTATACGCGCATGATTGCAAATTCTGTATGCACATGATGATGTGAATCCAAGTGCGTCGGCTTTATATTGTGTTTAATAAGGCGTGCTATCTGCGCTTGTATTTCTACGAATACCGCATGTCTTTCTTCACGTGAAAGCACAAACATGGGCTTCTTTCGATCATAGATGAAAAAAGATTGGGCATTACAAAACTTGCTGCATTTTTTTATCGGATCGGTCAGTGGTTTTCCTTCGGTGAGGTTCAGGTGCAGCCCTATTTTATTGGTCAGCAATGCGTTAGACTGGGCATAGTTTACCGCATCTTCAAAACCGGGCATATTTGCCATTAGGGTTGTACTGCTGATGAGGCCGTGTTCAAAACTTCCTACTATAGCTTTATTAACGGTATCGCTTAGCCCGAAATCATCCGAATTTATTATGATCTGCAGTTTATTTTTCATCGACCGATATGATGTTGTTTTCAAGTCTGTGTTTCAATACATCCAGCTTCAACAGGTAAGTGTTGTCGCCTATCTTTTCCTTTTCAAACTGAATGTCTTCAAAAACTGCTAAAATAGGTGAATTACGCGTTGTCTTGATATATTCGGCGAGTAAATAATTGATCCTATTTGCATTCATCTTCTGCGAGAGCCAGGTGATGAAGGCATGCTCTACCATTTTCTGAGCTACCCGGCACGATATTACAAAATCGTGAATTTTATAGAAATCAATACCTGTTTCGATGGATGAAAAACCAACAATACCATAAGAGCCAAATTTATCGTAGCATTCAAAAGCATATTTTTGGTAGTTTTCATCCCGCATCAATTTTTCAAAACTCTCAGGGTCATATCGCCTTGAAGACAGATTTAATTGGTTGGTCCTTTGTATGAGTTCGTAGCAGCGCTTAGCCACTATAGGGTCTTCTACCCTGATTATTGAAAGATGAATGTCGCAACTCTTCAAAAAATCCACGTAGTCACCCGAAAAGCTTTCAGCGATCTGGTTTCTTTGTTGCTCTACCAGGTAATACGACCGTCGTTTCTTACTCTCTTCGGTCACCGGAATATCAAATTCAGGCAACGTTAGCAGCGCATCAATATTTTTCTCATCGTATGTCCGCAATTGGGGCAGTGCGGCCTTGATCTCTTCTCGCTCGAACAGTGAATCATCAATGACCCCAAAAGTATCTATGTTAATATTTAGCAGATCTGCTATTTTCTTTAAATTCTCACTTTTCTGCCCCCAGTTTATCGCCGGGTATAAAAAATATTCGGCCAGGCCCAGAGACTCAATATGTGGCCATACTTCCTCGTAACTGTTTTTGCTCACTACAGTTTGCAGAATGCCTTTTTCATCCAGCTTTTTTATCATTTCCGTTGCCTCGGGCCTGAGTTTTAGCCCGGATGGTTTGTTTTCAATAAACACACCATGCCATAGCGTATTATCCAGGTCCCAAGCAATGCATTTTATTTTCGCAGCCGGCTTTGCGGATACAGATTTAGCAGCAGCCGGTTTGTTATATTTCACAAAGTCCAGCCACGTGAATACCACTCTTGCTTCCAGGTCGTTCTCGGGGTATACCGATAGCAGGCTATTTTTACTGCTTGCATTCAATTTGAAATTCGCGGCGGGTATCTCCACAAAATTTTGCCCCGGCGCGATGTTGATGGAATTGCGATAGCTATGCCCTTCGCCAGAATACTCGATGATCAGTTTAAAATTCTTCTGCTCAAAAGAATAGCACTCCACTAGAAAATCGTCATAGATGCTGCTTTTGTTTACAGTTAAGCAATTTATGGATTTTAATGAAAGCAGATTATACAGGCCATTTATTTTTCTTTTCTTGTCTATGGGCGATAGCACGTTGGCCAGCACGCTGGCCGCTGTTGAAAGCCCGTAATTAACCTTGTCCGCAACGTTGATTTTCTCAGGCGTCAGCCCTATCTCGCTGATCCGGCTCTCTAATTTCCCCCATTTCTTAAACCGCATATCTGCCCCAAACGGAAGGAGCCCACTGAAGTTTTTGTTGCGATAGATGCCATAGAAAATGTTTCTGCACTTTTTGTCCTTGCGCGGAAGATACAGGGCGCAACTCGTATAGCACAATGGGGGCGCACATTCCAGGCAATGTTCCTGCCAGTTGAGCAGTAACACACTGTCTATCTTATTTTTATCAACCACTGATTCGAAATTGTGTATTTCCCGCTGGTCCTCAGCTTCAAATACCTTGTTCTCAAACCATTCATACTGGTACATAAATGTTTCATTTAGAATATGCCAAACCTTTTTTTACTACATTTTACAATCATTTGCTGCAAGTATATGTCCATCGCTACAATCTGTGGATATTTTTATCAAAATTACCGCATAAGGCAAGGAAATCACAAATTAAATTTCTCTTTCCTCATCCCAACTGGATCCTGGTTGTCAAAACAGTTCATGGTCTGCAAGTTAATCAGCCGGCAATAAAAATAAATCGGAAACAGTGGCTAGCGTGCTGCATTTGGATAGATAGCTGCATTTTTCGTCAGTAAAACGGCCACTTGTGTATAGTGGGCTGTGTGTGCCACTATTTCAAAATTGATATAAAACGACGAACTATAGTCCAGCAGCGCCCGTAATTCATCCAGCACGTCATTAAACTCGTCGAAAATAATAATAGTTCCGTTGACCATAAATGGGTGGAGGGATAGCAGCGTAAATAACGTAGACGAATATAAGTCCGAATCATTATGGATCACAAGCCTGTGCGCTGGCTTGAAAGATGCCAGAAATGGCGGCAAGGTCTGTTGAAATAGCCCTTTGACGAAACTGACTCTTCCGTCGTCGATCGAAGGTGCGATCCCATTTGTACTGAAATAACCCTGAGGTAGACCGCGGGAATCCCAACCCTCAGGCAAACCCGTGAATGTGTCAAAACCGACGAAATTTGACGCGGGATTATTGTTTAGCTTAGACCAAAATTCGATGGTCTCGCCCTTAAAAACGCCAAACTCCAGATAGTTGATCGCGCAATTATCAAGTAGGGTCCCGTTGACGTAACGATAGAGATCGTTCCTTGTCTGAAAAAATCTTGACTTTTTGAAATCAACAGTCTTTTCTATTGGATAGAAAGACAATTTTCTTAAGATCACACTATTCGGGAAAAAAGAAACAAATGTCGATCTAAAAAAATGCCTCAGTATTTGCTTATAGCTCATTGGTATGTGTTTAACGTTCATGCAGCTTTTGGTATTCTTTTTCTCACTAGTGATATCTCTACTTTGCGCCTTCTGTCGTTTTTTTTTGTTAAACCTCCTCAGGAGTTATACCTATTGCTCAGTGGCGGTGGGTCAGTTTTACCTGGAAGTAAGTGTATGCTGATAGCGCCCCATTTACATATCTCAATCTCTGATCATATCCTGAGATTTATCCTTTGCGTTTGAGGCTTTCTCGATATATATAGTTTATTTTTAGTCTGATTTGTGTCTTTGCTAAAGCACACTACTATATTCGTCATAGAGGTTTGCCGCTTTAATTATTTTGCCCTCGCAATTGGCGATGTTGAACATTAGCGAGTAATCATTTTTAGTGGCTGCCGAAATTAACGCCTTTTTTTGAAACTCCAGATCATCGATAAAAATAGCAGGGTGTTTCCATTCATTCAAAATTGATGTAAACCCGCCGATGTCGTTTCCAATGATCCAGATTGGCTTTTTATAGCTGCACAATTCATAAAATTTAGAAGGGACGCCGATTCTTTCCTTTGACCACGGCACGGCTAATGTGCAATTGCAGCAGTGGACGTAGGCGTTCATTTGCTGCGGTGTGAGCCATCCTAAGTGTACGGCTACTTGTCCTCCAAATTCCTGTTTGAATAAGTCATACGTCCCTTGGTTGCCGGCAATAAGCAAGCGGACGTTAATATTAATAGAAAGCGCATATTGGACTACGCCATTCAGTAATTCTAACGACTGAATAAAAGGTGAAAGCGACCCGCCATAGAAAACGTTGAAGCTATCGCCAAACCGCATGCTGAATTGTGCATCGAATTCGGATGGTATTTTCGGGCTGTCTTCGGGAACGGCATGCCTTATCGTCGTCATTTTCCTGCCTATTTCACGCCCGTCAGCCGCTGCCCATTCCGGTGAAATGTGGACAATTGATTTCGCAGTTTTTAAAGTATGCTTCATCCATACTTTGGCAAAGAACTTGCTACTATTTGAAATTCCCTGATAAATAGGATCCTGTATGTCGGCAATCCAGGGCACTCCTAATTGTTTTGAGAAATAGCGCCCCAAAAATAAAGGAGCTCTGGGGGTGTAAAACGAAAGAATGCAATCTGGTTTTTTACGCAGGTCGAACTCACAAAAATGCTTAATTACTTCACGGCCCCAAAAATAACTCCTATCACCGCGGAATGCAACGTAAAATAACGTCTCAATCTTCCGCATTACCGTATTTCCATGAAAACTATCGATGTCTTTCCCTGACTTTACGGAAATTCGTTCTATCCCGTTTTTTTCTGTCATTGTTACGAATGGCTTTTCGGCGCACTCGTTTCGGTTGTCCTTGTGAATGACAATAACGTCCCAATTGTTGCAGTTGAAAGACTCCGCTACCTGCCGTATTCGTCTCGCAAGGGCTGCGCCCCGCTCAGAATGGTACCCATCATATTCCCAGGCAAATATTATCAGACGTTTTTTCAAAAGTATAAATTCATCGCAAATCTATGCAGCGGTTACTGCTGTGCTCATTAAATAGACCGTAAATGCGCAAAAAAACCAATCAAAACTACGATTTTTATTGAACATCCAAAGCCGCATTTTCGTTTTAAGCTTACACACTCGATTATATATACATTAAAAAATAGTTTTGATGCAGATTTGTTATGTTGGATTAACCTAAATTAGGCCCGGTTCCTTTTATTTACATTTACTTAAGCGTGTTAACGACAAATATATTCGGCAGGATGAGCCAAGATAGCGGAAATAAAAATTATTTCTCCTAAATTGCGTGTTATTACAAACAGCTTGAAACTATACACCGCGATGGGGTTTTTCAATAAGGACAGATTTCCACTATTTATAATCCTGTTCATCTTCCTTATTTGCAAGATTCCTCATTTAAGCTACCCATTTTATGGTGATGAATCCCTTTTTATGGCGCCGGGCATTTCATCAATGTACTCCCATGGATTGAGTTTGCTCCCTAACGCAATTGAGCCAGAATTTGGCCGCGGCCATCCGCTGCTGTTTCAGGCATTTGGTGCTCTCTGGATGCATATCTTCGGCAGTTCTACCATTTCCTTGCACTCCTTTTGCTTGTTTATTGCGTCAGTTCTCATTGTATTTGTCTATGAGGTAATCCTTCGCCTATTCAACAAAAATGTGGCAATTATTTGTATATTGTTATTGGTTCTAAACACACCTTTTTATATTGAATCAACTTTCCTTGCGCCCGACATATTCATAGCCCTGGTCACTTTCGGGATTTTATATTTTTACGTCATGCGCCGTTTCTTTCTGGTATTTGTATTGCTTACCATGTACTTCTACACAAAGGAAAGTGCGTTTGTGCTTGGTGCTGTTCTCGTCATTGATGTCATTGTTTCTATTTTTAAAAACGACATTCCTCCCAAAGTTAAGTTACGGAAGTGCGTCTCGGTTTTTGTCCCCGTAATGTTGGGGGTACTCTTTTATCTCGTTCAAAAACGTATTATGGGCTGGTATTCATGGCCGGGTGCCTATTCTAGAAAGGCAACAATTAGTATTGCATATTTTTCCCATTGGTATAGAATTTGTCTCGGAGCTTTGATCTACTACGAAGAGCGATATTTATTTTTATTGCCAATGTTACTCCTTGCTTTATTTGCCGCGATACACCAGCGTAGTTACAAATATTTATTCGTGTTCTTCCCTGCGATTATTCTATTTACGCTCCGGTTTTCCAGCGGGCAAAATTTAAATGCAGTTTCTTGTTTGTTGTTGATCTTATTTTTTATATCCGTTGGCGCTTCGATATACGCCTTACGCGATTTTAAATATTTTAATAGAAGTCAACAGCAAAAGTTTGTTCTACTGTCGGCCATTTTTATATTTCTATATTTTTGTTTTTTTAGTGTGTATAATTTTCAGGGTAGGTATATTTTTTCTCCTCTGGTTATATTCTGCGTGCTCGTTGGTATATTCTTCGATTTCTTCATTTCAAAAGTCTCGAAATTTGCGTTTTACCCGCTTCTGGCCACTTTTTGTTGCATAGGGGTCTACTGCATCGCAAATAAGAAAAATTACATAGACCTTACTTTGTTCCTGAAAATGCAAACCCAAATGAATGTCGTTAGTTATTTCGAAGAAAATAATCTGTTTGGTAAAGCTATTTATTCAAATTCTAATTGGTTTGTTACAAATATGCAGACTCCCAGTCACGGCTATTTGCATTCCGGAAAAGTTTTCAGCAATATGTCCTCGGTTGGTTATGATAGTTCCACAGATTACCTTATTTACAGTAATGCCCTTAGGCCTTTTTCTTCGCTCATTTTTGATTCGACCGCCTATCTGAAGGTAAAAAGCGACTCATCGCTTCAATTGATCTACAAGAAAGAAAATGGCCCCGTGTGGGCTGAAGTCTATAAAAGGAAATAGCCGGCAGTTGCATCCGGGTAATAAATATCGTTTCCGATCCTATCGGTCCAGCTGAACTTGATTGTATATATTCGCATTTGTATTTGCTTTCCCATGCGTCGCTTCACCGTCCTTTTCTTATTCACCGCAGTTGCGTTTTCTTCATGCCATACGCGCCGCAAGGCGCGTAAACGACATGAAGCTGAGCGGGTTGCGGCCATGACCAACAAAAAAACGGCCGCGACTCAAAAATTCAATACGGTCGAGTATATTGCATTATACAAAAACATCGCCAAACGGGAAATGAGGCTATATGGCATTCCTGCCAGCATCATATTGGCACAGGGTATACTCGAATCTAATAATGGTAACAGCGAACTCGCCCGCAACGCCAACAACCACTTTGGGATAAAATTCACAAAAGACTGGAAAGGGAAAACATACTATCGGAAAACAAACGAAGATAATTCCACCTTCCGCAGCTACCCGGATGCACAGGCGTCCTTTCGCGACCACTCCGAATTTCTTACGAAATCCCGTTATGCCGATCTTTTTCGGCTTCGCTCCGATGATTATAAAGGTTGGGCCCGTGGGTTGAGGAAGGATGGTTACGCCACCAATCCCGATTATCCTCAACTACTCATCAATCTTATAGAAAAATTTGACCTCTGGAAGTACGACTGAAATAGCTTCGTTACCATTTTATTAAAATAACTAATTAATTTGCTATAATTTTCGACTTCGTTATATATCTTTGATAGTCAATTAGAAACGCATCCCCAAACTTAAAAAAACTATCCGGCTTAACACAATGGACATCAACAAATTATTAATAGCAAACCGCGGTGAGATCGCCATCCGTATTTCCCGTGCAGCCGCAGAATTAGATATTCCCACCGTCGCCATTTACACCTACGAAGATCGCTACTCGTTACACCGGTACAAGGCAGACGAAGCATATCAGATTGGCGCCGACAATGACCCGCTTAAGCCATATCTGAATATGGACGAGATCATCGATGCAGCCATCAACTCTGGTGCAAACGCCATTCACCCCGGCTATGGTTTTCTTTCTGAAAATGCCACTTTTGCACGCAAATGCGCTGAAAATAACATCATATTTATTGGCCCAAGGCCAGAAGCTATGGCCGCCCTCGGCGATAAAGTTACCGCTAAGGAAGTGGCGCGCAAAGCAGGCATTCCCATCATAGAGAGTAACATAAAACCGCTCAACTCAGTTGAGGCTGCGCTCACTGAAGCTGACCGTATCGGATATCCACTCATGCTCAAAGCCGCGGCCGGTGGTGGCGGGCGTGGTATGCGTGTAGTAAGGAGTGAGGGCGACTTGAGGAAATCATTCCCCGAGGCCCGAAGCGAAGCAAAGAACGCCTTCGGCGATGATACCGTTTTCCTTGAGAAATTCGTAGAGCGCCCCAAGCACATCGAGGTGCAGATAGCCGCCGACAGCCATGGCAACATCGTTCACCTCTATGAGCGCGACTGCTCCGTGCAGCGCCGTTTCCAGAAAGTAGTGGAAGTAGCCCCCTCCATGCTCGATACAGCTACGCTCGACAAGCTATATGCCTATGCAATAAAAATAGCCGAAGCCGTAAATTACAATAACCTCGGTACTGTAGAGTTCCTGGTCGATCAGGCTAATAATATTTACTTTATTGAGGTAAACCCACGCATTCAGGTAGAGCATACCGTTACCGAAATGATCACTGGCGTGGACCTCATCAAGACACAGATATTCATTGCCTCCGGTTTCCGTTTATCAGATCCGGTCATAGGTCTCGGCAGCCAGAAGGCAATTCGCAAAACGGGCTTCGCGATGCAGTGCCGCATCACCACAGAAGATCCTGCGAATGAATTTAAGCCTGATTACGGTACGCTCGTCACCTATCGCAATGCCACCGGCTTTGGCGTCCGCCTCGATGAAGGCAGCACCTATCCAGGTATGAAGATCAGCCCCTTCTTCGATTCCATGCTCGTAAAGGTCAGCACTTCCGGCCACAACCTCCGCGAGGCTACCATGAAGATGAAGCGCGCGCTCAGTGAGTTTAGGATCCGTGGGGTTAAAAACAACATACAGTTTCTCGAAAACCTCATTGCCAATGAAGATTTTATAACAGGCAAGGCAACGGTCAATTTCATACAAGAACATCCCGAACTGTTCACATACACCCTCCGGCAGGACCGGGGCACCCGAATGCTCAATTACCTTGCCGAGATAACCCTCAACGGCAACCCCGATGTGAAGGTAAAAGACAAAACCCGTGTTTTTGAAAAGCCTGTGTTGCCGGATGTAAATACACACCGCCCCTACACTGAGGGTTCCAAAAACCTGCTTACCGCCCTCGGCCCCGATGAATTCAGCAAATGGCTGAAATCTGAGAAAAAGATACACTACACCGATACCACTATGCGCGATGCCCACCAGAGCTTGTTGGCCACCCGCATGAGAACGCAGGATATGCTCAAAGTAGCCAAAAGCTTCGCTATAGCATTCCCGCAAACATTCAGTATGGAAGTATGGGGCGGGGCAACATTCGATGTCTGCATGAGGTTCCTCAACGAAGATCCCTGGCGCCGCCTAGAGGCCATCCGTGCAGCAGTCCCAAATATTCTCCTGCAAATGCTTATCCGCGGGTGCAATGGGGTAGGCTATGCCGCATATCCTGATAACCTTGTGGAGACTTTCGTTGAGAAGTCATGGGAGAAAGGCGTTGATATCTTCCGCATTTTTGATTCGCTCAACTGGATGCCAAATATTGCACCCTGCATCGACATGGTGCGTAAGCGCACCGGCGGCCTCGCAGAAGGTTCCATCTGCTATACCGGCGACATCCTCGACCCTAAACGTACCAAGTACACGCTCGAATACTACCTGCGCCTCGCAAAAGACCTGGAGAATGCCGGGGCCCATATTCTCGCCATCAAGGACATGAGCGGTCTGCTCAAACCCTATGCTGCCAAAGTACTTGTAGAGGCACTCAAGTCAACTGTAAATATCCCGCTGCACCTCCATACTCACGACACCTCATCGCTACAGCCAGCTTCTTACCTCATGGCAATAGACGCAGGCGTGGATGTGGTAGACTGTGCACTGGGATCGTTATCTGGCCTTACATCACAGCCCAATTTCAATTCGATTGTGGAAATGATGAAATTCCACGACCGCGAAAATCCTTACGATGTAAAATTACTCAACCAGTTCAGCAACTATTGGGAAGCCGTGCGCGAATATTACTACCCGTTCGAGTCCGGCCTCAAAGCTAGCACCGCAGAGGTGTTCCAGCACGAGATCCCCGGTGGGCAATACAGCAACCTTAAGCCACAGGCTATCGCGCTGGGTCTAGGCGACAAATTTGAACAGATCAAAGAAATGTACGCCACGGTCAACGAGATGTTTGGCGACATAGTAAAGGTCACTCCAAGTTCCAAGGTAGTCGGCGATATGGCACAGTTCATGGTCGCTAATAACCTCACTGCCGCGGATGTCTATGAAAAGGGAGATACTATTTCGTTTCCTGAATCCGTGCAGCAATTTTTTATGGGAGAGATAGGCCAGCCCGAGGGTGGTTTCCCCGAAGCCCTGCAGCGCATTGTCCTTAAGGACAGGACACCGTTCACCGACAGGCCAAATAAGCACCTGCCGCCCATAGATTTTGATAAAGACCTCGACGCATTCCTTGAGAAATTCGGCACAGATCTCCGGATCACCGATTTTCTCTCCTATAAATTCTACCCCAAGGTATTTGAAGGTTATATCAAGCACTATCGCGACTATGGCGACGTATCCGTAGTGCCTACGCCATTGTTCTTTTACGGGATGACAATGGGGCAAGACACCACCATCGAGATCGGCAAGGGCAAGACCCTCCTCATTCGCCTCTTAAGCATCGGCCCGGTCGACGACAAAGGAAACCGCACTGTATTCTTTAAGCTTAATGGGCAGACCCGCAACGTGGAAGTACGCGACAGGTCTATAAAAGTGGAAAATAAGGAAAATAAAAAGATCGATAAAGCCAATGAGCGCCAGATAGGCGCGCCACTGCAAGGAATGTTATCAAAACTACTGGTAAAGAAAGGGGACGCCGTAACGAAAAATCAACAGCTTTTTATTATTGAAGCCATGAAGATGGAAACCATCATTACAGCCCCGCACGACACCGTCATCAGCCATATAGAACTGTCGGCGGGGACCTTGGTAAATACTAGTGACCTCATATTAGAGTTGGCGCCCCACAGCTAAAATGGAATCGGCTGAAATATGAAATGCAAAAACCACTGGATCGCAGACTGCGCGTTCCGGTGGTTTTAAGGCTGATCACCTAATAATGACGTTGACTCCGGCATAGGCGAAATACCTCCGTGTCGAAACTTGAAAGTTGTGCA
>Ga0364859_10494_pt1 | contig 19336 bp, 9 predicted proteins | sample ExccelAu500001D3_FD_206911 | JGI IMG/M metagenome (GOLD analysis project Ga0364859, IMG submission 206911) | Enriched cells from Trout Bog Lake Hypolimnion, Wisconsin, USA - BchlTB.Aug20.5000.01 .D3 | ecosystem: Environmental > Aquatic > Freshwater > Lake > Hypolimnion/Profundal zone | place: USA...
CAGTTTGCCTGTTCATTTTCAAGACCATCTCAGAACCGCATATCGGCGATCTTAGCTTTTTTAAAGTCTATTCTGGAACGGTACGAAATGGAATGGACCTGGTCAATGAATCTACAGGAGTGGTGGAAAAACTAAACCAGCTGTTTGTTGTGGAAGGTAATAAAAGGATCAATGTGAGTGAGCTGGTGGCTGGTGATATTGGTGCAACCCTGAAACTTAAAAACACACATACCAACAATACACTTCATGAAAAAGGGAAACATATCGAATTGGAACCAATTGTTTTCCCGGTACCTAAAATAAGCATCGCCATTGCCAATACCAAAAGAGGAGAAGAAGAAAAGCTGGCCACCGCATTGCATCAGTTGAAAGAAGAGGATCCAACAGTTCAGGTGGAAGTTTCTGCAGAACTGAAACAGACCTTGCTGCATTGTCAGGGAGATATGCACCTCAATGTGATTAAATGGAAGCTCGAACACCTGTATAAACTGGATGTTCAATTCTTCAAACCCCGGATCCCTTACAGGGAAACTATCCGGAAGCAGGCTGAAGCCAGTTACAGGCATAAGAAGCAATCTGGTGGTGCCGGACAGTTTGGGGAAGTGACCATGCGAATAGAACCCTGGTATGAAGGTATGCCTGATCCGCAGGGATTGAATGTTAGAGGTAGGGATATCTATGAATTACCCTGGGGGGGCAAGCTGGTCTATTTTAATTGTATAGTTGGTGGTGTTATTGACCTTAGGTTTCTGCCTTCCATTATGAAAGGAGTAATGGAAAAGATGCAGGAGGGGCCTTTGACCGGTTCTTATGTAAGGGATATAAGGGTTAGCGTATTTGATGGTAAAATGCATCCGGTAGACAGTAATGATATGGCATTCAAGATCGCCGGAATCATGGCATTTAAAGATGCATTTCAACATGCAGACCCACTGTTGCTGGAGCCGGTATACAGCCTTGAAGTGTTATGTCCGGATGAACTTACAGGAAATATCATGGGCGATCTGCAAAGTCGAAGATCTGTCGTGGAAGGTTTTGACAGTGAAGGACATTTTACAGTTGTAAAAGCGAAAGTGCCTTACGCAGAACTACATCAATATGCTTCAACGCTAAGATCATTATCACAGGGAAGGGCAAGGTTTAGAATGCAGTTTGATCATTATGCAGAAGTGCCTTATGATCTTCAGAAAAAACTGGCTGAAAACTATCATAAGGAAGCTGTTGCTGAAGAATACTGATAATTACATAAAAATACATTGCCTGCCAGTTCTGGCAGGCAATGTATTTTTATGAAGGTGGTTACTGTCAATTATTTTCTCTGAACAAGCGGATAATGATCTATCGTTTCAAATACATTTCGGGGATCCTGTTTCAGGATACTAATGAATTTGCGTAATGAATCGGCAAATTGTGTTTTTTCAAACAGCCTGTCATGTGAAAGGATCACAATAGCATTCTGTTCTACTGTATTTCCATCTTCCAGTTTGCGGTTCACCTCAGCAGCCATTTCCACAGCAGATTGTTTCGGTGCTTTCATCTTACTATGCTGAGCCCATTCGATATCCCAGCCAATGATCTTATATCCTGAGGAGTCTAGTTTTTTTACCAAAGGTCCTTTAGATTCCTGGCCACTAAGTTTACCATTACTAGCCCAGGTGTTTCTGCCGGGAAGACGGATGATTTTAACACCGATGCCAAGTTCTTTTTCATTTTTTATAAAGTCATTGTATGCACTATCAGGCAGGGCATAGAATTTTTTATAATTGTCTTTAAAGCCATGACTGAAACTGTGATTGGCTACCAAGAACTGAGGATAATCTTTGAGCAGAGAATCGATGATTCGTTTTTTCTGTGGCCCAACAACATTGAAACCTACTGAAAAGAAAGTGGCTTTTACATTTTCTTCCCTGAATATCTTTTTACAATTGATGGTACCAGGAGGTTGCGGACTATCATCCCAGGTCAGGAATATATATCTTTTGGAACTGTCATAATGGATAGCCGAACCCGGTACAGGTTTGGAAATAATTGAATCTCCAGTCACCGCTTTTTGCTGGGTATTGGTACAGGATGCCATTAATACAGTAAACGCAGCTAAAGCTTTCACAAATTTATTGCTCATACATTTCATTTGAGGCAAATGTAAAGCCTCAGCACTTTATAAATGCATGCTTTTTATTAAAAAAATGTGTAAAAGAATCTTTTGGAAGTTTGAATTTTATTTCTCAATATATAGTGATGATTGTGTGTAACAAAGCAATGAAAAAGCCTGTTCTCATGAACAGGCTTTTTCTAAAACAGATAAATTGAAATGTATTATACCTGGTATTAATAACGATATAATTCTGGTTTGAAAGGACCAAATTTGCTGATACCCAGGTATTCGGCCTGTGCATCTGTCAATACATCCAGTTCAACTCCAATTTTTGAAAGGTGTAAACGAGCAACTTTTTCATCCAGTAATTTAGGAAGTACATACACTTTGTTTTCATACTGGCTATGGTTGAGCCACAGTTCGATCTGGGCTAAGGTTTGGTTGCAGAATGAATTACTCATAACAAAGCTGGGATGTCCTGTAGCACAACCCAGGTTTACCAAACGACCTTCTGCCAGGATGATCACATCTTTTCCATCAATATTGTAAATATCTACCTGAGGTTTGATGGTGTCTTTGGTATGACCATAATTCTTATTCAGCCAGGCAATATCAATTTCAATATCGAAGTGACCAATATTACAAACGATCGCTTTGTCCTTCATAGCACGGAAATGCTGTTCTGTGATCAGATCACGGCAACCTGAAGCGGTTACGATGATATCAGCTTCTGGAACTGCCTTTATCATTGGTTTTACTTCAAAACCGTCCATAGCTGCCTGTAATGCACAGATAGGGTCGATTTCAGTAACAATTACACGACAACCTGCACCTTTAAGAGAAGCTGCAGATCCTTTACCCACATCTCCATAACTTCCTACTACAGCCACTTTACCAGCCATCATTACATCTGTCGCACGGCGAATTGCATCTACCAGACTCTCTTTACAGCCATATTTATTATCAAATTTGGATTTGGTCACAGAATCGTTCACGTTAATAGCAGGAATAGGTAAAGTTCCTTTGGTCATCCTTTCATACAAACGGTGAACTCCGGTTGTGGTTTCTTCAGAAAGACCCTTAACATGCTGTATCAGTTCAGGATAGGTATCAAATACCATATTGGTCAGATCACCCCCGTCATCCAGGATCATATTGAGTGGACGATCATAACTACCAAAAAACAAAGTCTGTTCGATACACCAGTCAGCCTCAGCCTGGGTTTGTCCTTTCCAAGCAAATACACCAATACCTGCAGCGGCAATTGCAGCAGCTGCCTGATCCTGTGTAGAAAAAATGTTACAAGAACTCCATTTCACTTCAGCACCTAGTGCAACAAGGGTTTCAATCAAAACGGCAGTCTGAATGGTCATATGCAGACAACCCGCAATCCTCGCACCTTTAAGGGGTTGTGAAGCTGCATATTCAGCACGGATAGACATTAATCCGGGCATTTCAGCTTCGGCCAGTCGAATCTCTTTGCGACCCCATTCGGCCAGAGATATATCAGCCACTTTATAAGGAAGGCTGTAATTGATCGTTTCAGTTGATATTGACATAGTTGTATTATTTTGAGATGCAAAGATATATATCAGGATAAAATAACAGTAATGAAAATAAATTCAGTATAAAATGATATAAATAGGTATTTTTAAGGGACAAAATAGTATATAATGGCAGGATATTCAGAAAAAACAGAACAATCAACGGGTAATACATTGGCGCTGGATCAAACAGACCTTTCCATTCTTTACCTTTTGCAGCAAAATGCAAGGGCGACAGTTAAGGAAATAGCAGATAAAGTGAACCTGAGTACCACCCCTGTGCATGAACGAATCAAGCGGCTGGAGAAGAGTGGTGTTATCAAACAATATGCAGCGCTGATAGACCATACTAAAGTTAAGAAAGGACTGATGGTCATTTGCTACGTGTCTTTAAAACAGCATAATAAGAATGCAGGTACTAAGTTTATAAAAAGTATCCTGGAAATGAATGAGGTGATCGAATGTTATAATATTTCCGGCGAATTTGATTTTATGTTGAAAGTCGTATCTGAAAGTATGGATGCCTATTATGATTTTCATGTCAATAAGCTGAGTCAGGCCGAAAACCTGGGCCATGTGCAAAGTGTTTTTGTAATGGGGATCATCAAGCAAACTCATATACTTGTCTATCCATCATAATGTCAGTTCCATAACATAATCATTCATGAAAAAACCATGGCCAATTTCGATATCTTCCTGTCTGGTGATGGTAAAACCAATTTTTTCATAGAATCCTATGGCTTTATTATGGCGGTTAACATGAAGTAGGAGGGTTGTAGCACCTGCATTTCTGGCATGCATTTTTACTGATTCAAGCAATAGTTTTCCGGCACCTGTTTTTTGGATCTCCGGATGAACATATAATTTTTGAAGCTTGAATTGTGTATCATTCAAAGCATTGAATGATGCAAAGCCTATGATCTGTTGGTCCTGTTCGGCAATCAGGAAATGATGGCCGTCATTCATCTGTTTTTCCAGTGCTGAATCATTATAAAAAAGATCCAGCATGTACCTTAACTGATCTGCATTTAGAATATCCTGATATGCAACAGGCCAGGTTATTTCAGCAATGGTTCGGATGGCACTAATATCCTTCAGGGATCCAGGCCTTAAATGGACAGAGGTTTCCATCAGATTTTCGTTTTGACTGTTTTTGTTTTGCCGCTACAATATTTTTTATTGACCCAGTGTGTCAGCCAGGCAGATGCAGTTCCAGTGATAGCACCAGCAAGTATATCAGTTGGGTAATGCTGCCCCAGGTACATTCTGGAATAACCCACACTTAAAGCCCAGCCATAGGCAGGCAGGGCGATATACCATTTTTTTGTTTCCAGCAGCAAATTGGTTGCCGTTGCAAATGCCAGTGAGGTATGAGCTGATGGGAATGAACCATCTGTTTCATAAGTGTCAGGATGTATCAGGTTGGGGTAAGTTACATAAGGTCTTTGTCTGTTTATAGCGACTTTAAGTCCCTCTGTCACTGCTGCAGTAAGGATAAGGCTGCCTGCAGCTTCATACGATTTCATTTCCAGTGAATGGTTTTCCGTGATGAGTGACCATGCAATCATTCCTATAGGAATGCATCCTGCTATGGGTTCAGCAGTTGAGGAAATAGTATTCCATAATTTGCTGACCGGATATGCAGGATTGATCTGTTTAAGTAAATTAATATCAAAATTTTGTGCCTGAACACGTTGGATATTTGAACCGGTAACCAATACCAGGACGATCATGATCCTGAAGAATAAACATTTCATCTTATAATTGATTTAAGGATTCTTCGATCGTTTTGATCCTGGCTTCAGCATCTGCTTTTTTCTTTTGCTCCAATGCGAGGACTTCGGGCTTTGCATTTTGTACAAATCGTTCATTGGATAGTTTCTTCTGCACAGATTCCAGAAAATTTTTCTGATGGTCCAGGTCTTTCAACAGGTCGGCTTTTAAAACAGTACTATCCAGTTGTTTATCCGATGCAATATAGAATTTATCTTTTTCAACGGCCACCACTATTGTCCCGGCTATATTTTCGTTTACAATTCGGATCTCCTTTGCATTGACTTGTCTGGCCAGTATTGGATTGATCTGATGGTATAAAGGGGCATTTTCGGACTGTAAATTCAAAATGATCTCTTCTTTGGGTTTGAACTGGTTCTTATTTCGTGCATCGCGGATTGCAGTGATTACCGCTTTTAATAAGTTACCTTGCTGGAGAATCAATGAATCGGTAGTTTTGGCAGGCACCTGTACTTTGATACAGAGGTCATCTTTCCGATCCCTTAAGAGATGATAGATCTCTTCAGAAATGAATGGGATGAAAGGATGAAGGATCTGCATCAATTCCTCAAAATAAGAAACAGTGGCATTGTAAATACCAGCTTCGATGGGTTGTTCAAATCCTGGTTTAATCCATTCCAGATACCAGCTGCAGAAATCATCCCATACCAGAGAATAGATCACTTTTAAAGCCTCACTCAGCCGAAACTGCTGCATCAGTACTTCTACTTCTGCTTTAACTTCATTCAATCTGTTACCAAACCATTTAACAGCGAAATGTTCATTTCCTTCGGTTGCAGATTCAACTTGCCGAACTTCCCACATTTTCAAAAGTTTCAAGGCATTCCAAAGCTTGTTATTGAAATTGCGACCTTGTTCCAGTGCAGATTCATCAAATAGAAGGTCATTGCCAGCAGGAGAAGAGATCATAATCCCAAAGCGAACTGCATCAGCACCATATTTATCGATCAGTCCGAGAAGGTCAGGCGAATTACCCAAACTTTTACTCATCTTTCTTCCCAGTTTATCCCTTACAATCCCTGTAAAATAAACATCCCTGAAAGGCTTTTCCTGTTTAAACTCAAATCCTGCCATGATCATCCTGGCTACCCAGAAAAAGATAATTTCAGGTGCTGTAACCAATGTATTGGTGGGATAATAATAGTTAATTTCTGAATTGCCTGGGTTACTGATGCCCTTAAATACTTCAATTGGCCATAACCAGGAGGAGAACCAGGTGTCGAGGCAATCATCATCCTGTCTAATACTCACCGGTGAACTGCCATATTTTTCAGCAAATTCCTTCAATGCACTTTGTTCATTGGCTGCAACCACATAATTTCCTTTTTCGTCGTACCAGGCAGGTATCCGGTGTCCCCACCAGAGCTGACGGCTGATACACCAGTCACGGATATTGCTCATCCAATGATTGTAAAGGTTTTTGAATTTGGCAGGATAGAAATTGATCGCTTCATCCATAACGGCTTTGAGAGCTGGTGTACTAATGGCTTTCATATTGACCCACCATTGCAGACTTAAGCGGGGTTCTACTACCGCATCCGTCCTTTCGCTATACCCCACTTCACTGCTGTATTCTTCTGTTTTGAGGAGAAATCCTTTTTCTTCCAGCTCAATAACAATCTTTTTCCGGGCTGCAAAACGGTCTTCACCAATAAAGATTTGTGCATCACTACTCAGTGTGCCATCATCATTAAGGATATCCACCACTGCCAGACCATGTTTCTGACCAAGCTGATAATCATTCATATCATGTGCAGGGGTCACTTTCAGCGCTCCTGTTCCAAAATCCATGGTCACATATTCATCGGTAATGATGGGGATTTTCCGATTGATCAGGGGTACAAAAGCAAATTTACCATGCAGGTGAGTGTAACGCTTGTCATCAGGATGAACACAAATGGCGGTATCTCCCATGATGGTTTCGGGCCTTACTGTTGCAATGATGATATGTTCATTACTGTTTTCAATATTGTCAATAGCATATTTAAGATAATACAGTTTCTGCTTGGTCTCTTTCCGAATCACTTCTTCATCACTAAGTGCGGTAAGGGCCTTTACATCCCAGTTGATCATCCTTTTGCCACGATAGATATGCCCCTTTTTGTATAATTCAATAAAGGTCTGGATCACAGATGCATAATAATCGGTATCCATAGTAAAACTGGTACGGTTCCAGTCCACACTGCAGCCCAGCTTTTTAAGCTGCTGTAAGATGATGCCCCCATATTTTTCCTTCCATTCCCAGGCATATTCCAGGAAAGCTTCCCTGCTTAGGGAAGATTTAGAGATACCCCTTTCCCTTAGCATGGCCACTACCTTAGCTTCGGTAGCAATGCTGGCATGGTCTGTACCCGGCACCCAACAGGCATTTTTGCCCTGCATCCTGGCTCTTCGAATGAGAATATCCTGGATGGTATTATTCAAGCAATGTCCCATATGTAACACACCTGTAACATTGGGAGGTGGGATCACAATCGTATAGGGTTCCCTGTCATCCGGGGTGCTGTTAAAATAACCTTTTGCATTCCAGTATTCGTACCATTTAGATTCTGTCTCGTTGGGGATATAATTCTTGCTAAGCTCCATAAAAATTCATGTATAGTTGAAAGTCTGCAAAAGTAAGGAAATGACCTGCCTTTCGGACAGTTATCCTGATAAGAAAAAAAACATGTTTTGATGAGCAAAAAATCATAAATACATGAAAGTGAATTAACTTGTCAGCATGTTTGCAATTGTTGATATCGAAACAACCGGTGGCCATGCTGCTGCGAATGGGATCACTGAAATAGCTATTGTATTACATAACGGACAGGAAACAGAAGGAAAATACCAAACATTGGTTAATCCGCAGATGCCCATACAGAAATATGTACAATCACTAACTGGTATTACAGACCAGATGGTATCAACTGCCCCAAAATTTTCAGAAGTGGCACCCCATATTTTTAACCTGTTAAAGGATAGGGTTTTTGTAGCACACAATGTAAATTTTGATTATTCTTTTGTAAAGCATCAGCTAAAACAAGAAGGTTTTGAACTGGATACCCCTAAGTTATGTACCATCAGGCTTTCGAGAAAGATCTTCCCGGGTTTGCCCAAATATGGATTGGGTTCTATCTGTAGGGAGATGAATATCCATATCAACGACAGGCATAGGGCTGCCGGCGATGCCATAGCGACGACCCAGCTTTTTGAAATACTCATGCAGCATGATACGAGTGGTGAACTACGTAAAATGACCAGCAAAAGAACAGTTGAACAATATATTCCCCCTAATATTGAGGATCATAAGATCAAAGACCTGCCTTATTGTCCGGGTGTTTACTATTTTCTTAATAAAAAAGAGAAAGTGATCTATGTTGGTAAAGCTAAGAACATAAAAAAGCGTGTAACCAGTCATTTTTCGAATAATAAGCCTTCTAAACAAAAACAGGAATTTTTAAGGGAAATTCATGATATCCGCTATAAGGAATGCAGTAGTGAATTTATTGCATCGGTTTTTGAAAGTATTGAAATAAAAAGATTATGGCCCATTTATAACAAAAGCCAGAAACATTTTGAAAGGTCCTACGGCATTTTCATGTTTGAAGACGCTTTGGGATATCTGAGATTAGGAATAGATGCCCAAAAGAAATACCTCCAGCCAATAGCCAGTTTTCATATGATTGCTGATGCACATAGGGCTTTATGGAAGCTGGTCAATGATTTTGGATTACATCCCGGACTATGTTTTCTGGATACCAGTGAAGATGCGCGCACAAACTTACCAGCAGTAGAAATATATAATAATCAAATTCTCGAAGCTGTTGCCTCACTTAAAGAACAGCAAAACAGTTACCTGATCAGGGATACATCATTTCATTATATCTTGGTGGAGAATGGCAGGTTTTATGGAATGGGACAATTGGAGGAAGGCCATACTGCCTATGATATGGATGGTTTAAAAGAAAAGTTAACGCCCTATCCTGAAAATGAGCTGATCCGCAATCTGGTTCGGCAATATGCAGTACAATTCCCAAAGTCTGTAATTCCTCTCTGAGGTATAACAATTTCGATTTTCTTGTAGCCAGTTTAAAATTGTTAAATACAGCTTCCTAAATTAAATGGAACAGAACAGTATATGGTTTGTACTAATTGCTTATCAAACCTACCTTTCACTTACCTCTGATATACCTCTAACCTACCTCTAACTTACCCATATAAGGGTAGGTTAGAGGTAGGTTAGAGCAGTATGATACTTTTTTGATACATAAATTAAGTAAGGCTTTATTTTGAATGATTTTTATACGGTCCCAGCAATTCTATTTGAAAAACGGATGGGATATGATGAGTATAATTGATATTATATAAGTTATTGTCTATGAAAGATTCATAGTATAAATGGCCTGTAGTATATTTTACTTTTTTTATGTCTCATGTTCAGAGAGGTATTATCAAATATTGAATTTTCTCTTTTTTTTAAAAAAAATAACCAACAGAAATTCTGTAATCGCTATCTTTAGCCCTATAAGAATATATGATTCTATATTCTAAATAACACTGATACATATAAACAGCTTTAGTAATATCCACTGGAAACTTATGATGAACCCAAAAAGATTATTCGGATTGTCCACTAAGCTGTTTTCATTCATCCTCCTATTGATGACAGATTTGTCTGTCATGGGTCAAACGGTAACCATTAATACTGCCAAATTCAATACAGGTACTTATGGTTTAGGATCTACTATTACTTTACCAATTTCAGTTTCCGGATGTTTTAATGTTGGAAATACATTCCAGTTATGGATGTCAGATGCAAATGGAAATTTTACTAATGCACAACAGATCGGTTATTATTCAGGATTTTATACAAATTTTATTAATGGGGCAATAGGGGCCGTACCAGCTGGTTCGGGATATAAGTTGATGGTTAAATCGACCAGTCCAGCTCTATCTTTCGCAGCCAGCCCTTCCTTTTCAATAACAAATATTGTAGCCCCGGCATCTACTGTTGTATGTACAGCAAACAGAACACTTACAGATGCTTCTGGTCAAACCTATTTTGGATTCTGTTCCAATACAGCCAGTCCAACACTTACCCTTACCAATACATCTACTGCAGGTGCCACTTTATCTGCTGTATTAACCAATATGCTGACAGGTGTTGATTCGGCTGTTAATTTCAATGGCAGTTATCTGATACTTACCCTGGGGAAATCTTATTATACACTATTGGTAACGGCCAATTCGGGAGGGGTAATCAGTAACAAAACCTATTATCTCATCAATTCAACCAATAATCTGGCAGTAGCTACAAGTGGGGTTCAAAAGGGTTGTATTCCAGATAGTTTGCAATTCCAGATCATTACAACCACTTCCGGAGGGATACAGAGTAATTTCCCAGGAAATACATATATTGTCAACTGGGGTGATAATACATTTAATATTTACAAGCAATGCGATCTGATTTCAAGTAATGGACTTATTGATCATTTTTACAGTACAACATCCTGTAAACAGGATTCCGGATTTTTCTCAGTAAATGTTCAATTGCAGAATCCTTTTGTTGGATCATCCATTGGCAATTGCGATCAGCCCGTTGTTAATACACAGGCGCGAATATTCAGGGCTCCGACTGCGCTTTTTAATAATCCAGCCAATTCCTGTGTTAATACGGTTGTTACATTTACAAATACCAGTAATCCAGGAAATGGCCAGTCAACTACTGGTTGTGATTCTGCCGCATATTACAACTGGATAATCGAGGATAGTTTGGGCAATAACCTTTTTGATACGACAACACCGCTTTTGTCAGTTCCTCCTAATTTCAATTATAAGTTTACAAAAGAAGGCACGTATAAAATATATTTGATTGTAGATAATGGTAGTTGTCAAACTTCTTCAGATTCATCAAAGATTTGTATCAATATTCAGCCAAGTCCAAGTTTTGTTTCCCCGGCAGCTATATGTGCGCTTGATACAGTAAAGCCCATCAATAATACACCGCCCGGTTCATGTTCATCAATGAATTATACCTGGAGTGTTTTGGATACATCACTTAATAAAGTCCCTGCAAACCATTATTTGATACTCTATCCCAATGTTGCAAATCCAGCCATTTATTTTGATTCTTCAGGAAGTTATGTCATTCAGTTAACAGCCAGCAATAGCTGTGGTAAAAGTGTTCAAAATAATCCGATCAATGTTGGAGGACAAGAAAATGTTACCTTCAAAAATGCTCTGCAGTATTATTGCGGTAAAATCGTAAATATCGATTTTTCGAAGGATACTGCCTTCATGCCAACTTATATTTCTCAAAAAGGCTTTTCTCAAACATACCAATGGAGTATTACACCTCCAGGTGCAAGTTTTGTCAATTCAACAACCAGTAATTCCCAATATCCGGTTATCAATTTTCCCAATGATACGACCTATACTGTTAGAGTAACCTATACTAATTCCTGCGGAACTTCTTCAGACTCAGAAAAGATCAGTTTTAATGGCATGGTTACTGTCAATGCGGGAAATGATACTGCAATTTGTTTTAATACCAGTTCTATTCAGTTACATGGTTCTTATACAGGCTCGATCGATTCATTGGTGTGGCAAACATTAGGGAATGGAAGTTTTAATTCGTATCAGAATAGCAGCCCTTTATATACGCTTGGAACAGCAGATAAGTCGGTTGATTCTGTCCTACTGCGCCTTACTGCTTATGCCAAAAAGCCAACAGCATGCCCGGATGTAATTGATACACTAAGAGTCCTGATCTATCCTAATAACACTGGCAACGATAGTGTAATGGTGGTTTGTTCAGGAACAAAACTGAGCTATATTCCGGTTTCTTCCGTTCCTGGAAGTACATACATCTGGACATCGCAAGTAACCACAGGGTCTACTGGATTATCAGGAAATCAGGCTTCAGGATCGGGACCTGTAACAGATAATGTAACAAATGCAGGAATCATAGACGATACGGTCATTTACACCATCACACCAATTGCCAATAATTGTACTGGTATACCCTTTCATTTCACCGCAATTGTAAAACCAATTCCCAATGTAACTGCAATTGCCACTTCAGCTGTGATTTGTAGTAATCAGTCAGATTCAATCAAATTGACACCTGCTATTACCGGAACGGTTTATAATTGGACCGCAAATGACGGAGCTGCAAGCGGGGTAAGCGGTTTTTCTTCGGGTTCAAATTATACAGATTCAGTCATTAGTCAGTTATTGTACAATACCAGTGGTATTACTGTTATAGTTAATTATACAATTACACCAATTGGTAATACTGGTTGTTTGGGGCCGCAGCAATCAGTCAATATAACCGTCAATCCGGGTCCTTCTATTGCCAATGCCGGGCCGGATCAGAAATTATGTAATTCAGGTCAAACTTTCCTTGCCGGTAATACTCCGGTTACAGGAACCGGAAACTGGACAGTCATCATTCCTCCTGGAACATCGACATCGATAAACATAGCGTCACCCAATGTATCCAATTCACAGGTTACAGGATTACATGCAGGAGATAGTGCTTTACTGGTATGGACCATTGGTGATCCTGCTACCGGATGCCCCACCACCAGTGATACTGTAAATATCATAGATAGGCCTGGTATAACCCCAGCGATAGCAGGAAGAGATACCATCATTTGCGATTTCAACTTATCTCAGAATAATTCAATTCAGCTAGCTGCAAATGCCACTACAAAATCATTTGAAAAGGAAGTTTGGACTGTTCTTTATCAGCCAAACGGTGGAAATGGGATCTTTTCAGGAGATAGTTTGCCTAATTCATTATTCAGTTTCTCCAAATCGGGGGTATATGAATTGCAATGGACCATTTCAAATGATGCTGCAGCTTGTGCACCGACTGAGGATAGTATCAAGATCACAGTATTTGATAAGCCTGTGAGTGGAACGATCACAGCTTCTTCATCCAGTATTTGTTACAGCAATAATGTAACATTTACGTTGAATAATTATACGGGTAATATATCCAAATGGCAATACCGTATTGATTCATCTGCAATATGGAAAGATATACCTGTTACTACTAGTACCTATACATTCAATAATGCATTGGATACTTTTTTAATCAGAGCTATCGTCGTATCGAATGGAACCGTATGTTCATCATCAGATACAACTGCCCCTTTTCTGGTCAATGTTTCACCTGTTTCTATTGGGGGAATAACACATTCAGATACAACTGTATGTGCAGGCAATAATTCAGGTACCGTTACACTCAGCGGATTTACAGGATCGGTTTCTAACTGGCAATATTCGACAGACAGTATCAGCTGGAACAATATTGCTGATTCAGGCAATACATACCAGTACAATAATCTAACACAAACAACCTGGTATAGGGCTGTTATACAAAGTGGGCCCTGCAGCAGCGCATTTTCAGCTGCTTCGAAGATTACAGTTTTGGGAGCTGTTTCATTAGCCGTAGCCGGAAATGATCAATTTTTCTGTAATCAGGATACTGCTTTATTGAATGGAAATGTTCCGAATTCAGGATATGGTTTATGGAAACAGATTAGCGGATCACCCGTTGTTATTGCTAACGCTGCATTACCGGCAACAGAAATAAGGGGCATGCAGCCGGGGAATACTTATACTTTCTCGTGGAATATATCCAATAACACGTGTCCTGCTTCTTCTGATACAATTCATATTTACGATTACCCAGTATTGACGGATTCGATTGTTAATGTTTCTTATGCAATATGTGCAGGCCAGTCAGTAACAATAACAGGAATAGCATCAACCGGGGGCAATGGACTTTATCATTATCAATGGCAGCAAAGTAATGATAGTATCAACTGGACCAACCTTGCAAATGATACGTTATCCAATCTTACGATAGCAGCTTCTGATACTCTTTTCCTAAGGCGTTCAGTGAGCTCCTCTTGTGCTCAATTGAGTAATACTGTAAAGGTTACCGTTCAGCTTGCAATAAACAACAATAGCATTTCAGCAAATCAGAATATCTGTACCGGAACCCCGGCTCAACCACTTACTGGAACGGCGCCTGGCGGTGGAAATGGCTTATACCTTTATCAGTGGCAGCAGAGTTTGGATGGGGGAGTAACATGGTCATCTATAACAGGGGCAACGGGTATTAATTATAGTCCGGATACCTTAAAACAGACTACCTTATACCGAAGGATTGTTTCAACCAATTTATGTACCGGACCACAAAGCAATACCAGTAATATTATTACTGTTCATGTAGGTGGCAATGCACTTGCAAGTTTTACTTATCTGAAAGACACTGCCTGTGCTCCGTTTGTTCTGTCAGCTGTGATCAATGCCAAATCTGATACCAGCAATACCAGTTATGAATGGTTTGCGAATAACGTACTGATCGGAAATGGCCAGGCTTTTCCTTCGACTTATATCATGCAGCAACCTTCTGATTCTGTTACCATCAAATTACTGACACTTAGCAGCTGCTTAAATGACAGTATGCAGCATGTGTTTCATACGATCCTCCAACCTGTATCTGCCTTTACAGTTAGTGACACTTCAGGTTGCGGACCACTTGCAGTAACATTTACAAATACGACAACCTATCAAAATCAGTTTACCTATAAATGGGATTTTGGAAATGGGGTAGTGGTCAATGCAGCAAATCCCGGAACTATTTTATTCCAGCCATCCTCATTTTCTGCTGATACTGTTTATACAGTCAATTTTATAACGTATACACCTTGTGACAGTATTGTTTTAAAACAAAATATCCATGTCATATCTGTACCTCATGCCATTTTTACCCCTAATCCAACAGTGGGATGTTCACCCCTTACTGTTCGGTTGAATAACACCTCAAAAGGGAACAGTAATAGTTATATCTGGCAGTTTGGAGATGGTACCAGTTTGTCTACCACTCAGGACAGTATTGTACATCATACCTATCATTCGGCCGGACTGGATACTTTTTATGTGAAACTGCTGGCTATTAATGGTTGTGGTTCGGATTCCATTACTTACAACATCGTAATATCACCCAATAAGATATTCCTAGATTTTACAGTTAATGGTACTAATCTATCTGCCTGTAACCCAGATACTGTTAGGTTCTTCAATAACACTTCGGGAGCCACTTCTTTTAATTGGAATTTTGGAGACGGGAATGTATTGACAACTATCAAAGGGGTAGATACGGTTACGCACATTTATACAACACCCGGTATATTTACTGCAACACTTGATGCAAATAATGGATGCTCTGATACAACAATTAGCAGTACCATAAAAGTATTTGCAAAACCAATAACAGCATTTACAGCAGTTCCATCTTTGGTATGCTTTGGTGATTCAGTTCATTTTAATAATCAGACTGATACAGCAACCAATTACAACTGGAACTTTGGTGATGGTCTTCAATCCTCACTTACCAGTCCTGTTCATTTATATACGGATACTGGAACCTATACAGCCAAATTGATCGCTACCCGTCAATACAATACAGGAACATTCTGTACCGATTCTGCTTTTCAGACGGTGAAGATGGTTTTAAAACAGTTGGGTGTTTTTACAGTATCTGACAGTATCTCAAACTGTAATCCATTTACTGTGAATTTCACCAATTTAAGTCTGCCATCTGTTTTAACGACCTGGGATTATGGGGATGGTTCAAAAGATACAGGAAATGTTGTAAGTCATACGTACACATTACCTGGAACCTATCTTGTTAAAATGGATGCGTATGATCCGGGTGGATGTACATTTGAAGCTTTTAAGACAATTGTTGTTAAAGGGCCAAGTGGAAGTTTCAAATATCAGTATGGCAATATTTGTGGATCGATACCTGTATATTTTCAGGTAAATGCACAGAATGCTGATTCCATCGAATATGTGTTTGGAGATGGAACTACTTTAACGACACAAAGCGAAATAGTGTATCATACCTATTACAAATCCGGAGATTTTATACCAACTGTCATATTGTTTAGTGGAACAACCTGTCAGCTTACTTTGCAGGGTCAGGATACCCTTAAAATAGTACAGGTGGATATTATCAAACCTGGTTTCACCTTGTCATTATTAAATAATTGCGGAAATACTGTTGCTTCATTCACAGATACATCCAGATCGTTTTATGGTATTAAAAACTGGCAATGGAATTTTGGAGACGGATCACCATTAAGTACTACTCAAAATCCACAGCATACCTATCATGCAACCAATAACTGGCCGATACAACTGATAGTTGGCAGTAACAGTGGCTGTACAGATACATTAAATGTCGCCATTCCAATAAAGGTGAATGATGTTCCTGTGGCTTTTATTCAGAATGATTCCTTTGGTTGTACCCTTCATCCGGTTACATACAAGGCAATCACCAATTCTATTGATTCAGTTATCCTGTATAACTGGACATTCGGAAATAATGTTATAAAGTCAGGGAATGTGGTAAGTAATATTTATGCTGTTACCGGAGTTGATTCTGTAAGACTGATAGCAGGAACAAATGCAGGATGTTATGATACAGTTTATGCAAGGGTACCTATTTTGTTAAGTCCCTCTGTAGTAGCGAATCCAGAAAATACAGTGATATGCAAGGGTAATAGTGTACAATTAAATGCGACAGGAGCAGTATCTTATGTATGGACACCTGTTAATCAGTTAAGCTGTTCTTCTTGTAGTAATCCTATTGCCAGTCCTTCGAGTACTTCAACCTATATTTTAACAGGATATACGCCCAATGGATGTTATAATACAGATTCCGTGTCTATTTCAGTGATACAGCCATATAAAGTTTCTGTAATTTCCAATGATACGATCTGTATTGGACAATCAGTAAGGTTAACAGCCAGTTCAGGTGGGGCAACTCAGTATACTTGGTTCCCTGTAACCGGCCTGGATAATCCATTATCACCTACGCCAAAAGCTAGTCCCAACATAACCACTCAATACAGGGTAATTGCCAGTGATTCGATGAATTGTTTTAATGATACTGCTTATATTACTGTTGCAGTAGGAAATTATCCTGTAGTAAATCTTGGTCAGGATAAGATTCTGGCAACAGGTTCAGTATTACAGTTGAATCCTCAGGTCATCAACGGACCTATTTCCACCTGGAGCTGGAATCCTGCAACTGATTTGTCCTGCAGTAATTGTGAATTTCCGGTAGCCACGGTTCAAAACAATATTTGTTATGCAGTAACTGCTACAAATATTTATGGATGCAGTGCAAGTGATACGATTTGTATCAAAGCTTTCTGTGAAGGTTCTCAGGTATTTATTCCAAATGGTTTTACACCGGATGGTGATGGGATCAATGATATCTTCATTGTGAGGGCTACAGGTATAAAAATGGTAAATAGTTTCAAAGTATTTAACAGATGGGGTCAGGTGGTCTTTGAAAAGACCAATTTTGCACCTAATGACCCCCAATATGGTTGGGATGGACGCTATAAAGGCACTGCAGCTCCGGTAGATGTATATATCTATACCTGTGAAGTAGTTTGCGATAATGGACTCACATTTGTTTATAAGGGCAATGTTGCACTTTTGAAATAGGGATATGAAAAGATCATCAGGCATTATAAGTATTTTATTCTTGATTGGTTCGGTTACAGCCCGCAGCCAGGATCTTACTTTTTCGCAGTTTTTTGAACAACCATTGTTATTAAATCCGGCCTTGGCTGGTGTATTTGATGGTGACATCAGGGTTAGCGGAATATTCAGGAATCAGTGGCAGAGTGTTACAGTACCATTTAAAACTACTGCTTTGAGTGTTGAGTATAAGATGCCATTTGATAAATACAATGACTGGATCACCATTGGGAGCCAGATGACGGAAGATGTTGCTGGAGATATTAATCTTAAACGGGTACAGTTCCTGCCATTTTTTAATTTTCATAAATCGCTGAATAACGAATATGACCAGTACCTGTCTGTTGCCTTTATGGGAGGACCAGTCTATTCCCAGTTTGATCCTACAAAATTGCAACTGGATGATCAGTTTGTAAATGGTTCCTATAATTCAACCAATCCTACACAACAGGTGTTCAGTCAAACTGGTTTCACTTATTGGGATGCATCTACTGGCGTAACTTTTAGTAGTAGTTTTGGAGAAGGGAATCATTTTTACCTGGGAACGGCCCTTTTTCATTTTAACCAACCTAAAGTGGGGTTTTATAAATCAATCAATAGCAGTATCCTGCCACAGAAGTTTGTTTTTAATACCGGATGGGATATAAAGACCAGTGATATAAATACCCTTAAAATTTATGGTGATTATTTTCGTCAGGCAGGGAATGAACAATCTATGCTGGGTTTGTCTTATGCTACGGAACTGATCAGGGATTATAATTCTGACCAGACTGTAAATCTTACGTTTGGTACTTATTACAGGTGGAATGATGCAATCATACCTGTAATACACCTTGATATGTACGAATTTAGTGCTGGACTGAGTTATGATATCAATGTATCGAAGTTATCCGTAGCTTCTCAATTGAAGGGCGGCTTTGAATTATCTCTTGTTTACAGGAGTAAACTGAAAAACCATTCTGCTGGTTCTGATCTGGCCCGTTGCCCCAGGTTTTGATAAAAGTGATTTGCGTTGTATAAATATGGTTTAGAAATGGTTTATTCTGATTTATACATCCTAAAAACGGAATTGGTATATTCAGAAGGATCGAAAGCTTTATCAAATGTTTCTTTCAGCAAAGTTAGTTTTGTTTCAAGTAATTCCATTCTAGGAGAAAGCAATTCACTCTTTTCATATTTTTTTATAAGACCTTCATATTGATTAATATGGTGATTGATCTGAAAAGTAACATCGCCATATTTCAGTTTCAGTGCCTGAACATCCGCCATTTCATAATGTATCATTTCTTTCCATTCCTTAGGAGATTTTGATTTCAGATCACTTACAATCTGAGCCATTTTT
>Ga0364859_10502_pt1 | contig 19213 bp, 11 predicted proteins | sample ExccelAu500001D3_FD_206911 | JGI IMG/M metagenome (GOLD analysis project Ga0364859, IMG submission 206911) | Enriched cells from Trout Bog Lake Hypolimnion, Wisconsin, USA - BchlTB.Aug20.5000.01 .D3 | ecosystem: Environmental > Aquatic > Freshwater > Lake > Hypolimnion/Profundal zone | place: USA...
ATAGAACGTTGCGTCTCGAAGCGTGTCGTTAGCATTGACAAATTGGTGCAGCGTGTTGTTGCCCCCACCCCTGAAACTAAGGTTAAAATCATACATCAGTTTATTGTGCCGATTGCCAAATGTGAAACCGAAGATGTATTGGCCACCGAGTACAGAAAGGTTGCCCGTAGGTAACCACAAGCCCGAGGTCATGGCCACTTGTATGCCTGAAACGGCATCGTATTGCTTGTAAATTTCGTGGAGCTGAGTGCCCTCCAGGTCTTTTGACCGCAGACGCGCCAACTTATCTTCCCTTGGATCAGCATAATAATCGACCAGGAATTTTTCAAGTGGCGTCAGGCCTGGCTCGTCAACAAGAGATGCGGCGATTTCTTTAAGGAAGTCATAGTAGTCGCCATAGGCAGCAACTAAATTTGAAGCTGTATTGCCGGGTGAATATCTCTTCGGGTTAGTGCGGATGTTGCAGCCACGGTCATAATCAACGAGACAATACATTATATCAAAATCATAACTATAAGAACTAAACGCACTCTGGCTATCTACGGCCAATTCATAATTCTCCAATCGGTAATTTCCTGGCGAACCGAGTGAATCGGCAACTTCCTTGAATGTATGGTTCTTGATCTTGGTAAGTATCAAAAATGACGCAAGAGGCTCCGTCACATCACATTTTTTTGCCCAATAGCTGGCTATAGCTGTAACAGTATCCATTTTGTGTTCCCGGTAGAACCATGGGATGAGCTGAACGGCGTTGAAGCTGATATCATCAGTGCTTAATGCTTTCCTCATCAGTATATGCTCCACCGCGCGGTCGTCGAGCTGTGCGACAGCGCTAGCGCCAGATACGGCCAGGAGCAATAAAATAAGGAAAATCTTTTTCATCTTTTAATGACGCACAATTTTTTTAGGGTATGTTGTAATAATATCTAACCGGTCGCCTGTACAGCCCATATAACAATCCGAACGTAAAGGCATTGCCCGTAAGATCAGTAGCCCCCGGGTTACTAAAATTTAAGAAATTGTATTTCACCTGTATTGCGACATACGAAAACCGGTCCACGTATTCCTTCCTCACATGGCGTATTATCTTTTTGTAACCCAGGCCAAGATTATAATTGAAAGAAGCAAAACGTACCGTATCGTTGTTCCCGTCATTGACCGCGCTGCCAAAATCGTCTAGCCCAATTCCAAAAAGCAGATCGAGTTCGTGGTTCTGCACTTTTAGCAATTGGTAAGCGGCGTCTATGCCGACATAGAGCCCATAGTAATTTTTGTTCTGATAAACGGTATCGCCATAAGCGATCAGGTAATTGCCGGGGGTGTTATTGAATCGGATATTTGCATTTATATCCCACATAAACCGGTTGTAACGCTTGCCCATAGTAAACCCAAGGTAGGGATGGCTTCCTACTGCCCCCAAATGTCCGTCAGGCATCCAGGAACCACCAATGAAGGCGATCTGAAAACCTGAAACGGTGTTGCGCATTTTCTCGTGTGCCATATAAGCCGATTGCAACACTGTGGAATCGTATAAGCTCCGTTTCAGATCAGCAAGGTCTACGGAATCGGGTGAAGCATAAAAATGAACAAGGTAATTCTCAACCTGTGTGAGGCCAGGCTTATCGCACAGCGATCTGGCAAGGGACTGAAGGAAGGTGTAATAGTCGGTATAAATGGCAAGTGCGTCCCCACCATCTGCACCGTCGGGGGTGTATGCGGCAGGGTCGCGTTGAATGTTGTGGCCCAGTCGATACCAATGCAAGTAAGAAATGATGTTTGACCTGTAGTAATCAAATTCATCAGATAGGCTACCCTTTTTTATCTGCTCCTGAAAAGTGTGGTTTTTAATGGCGTCAAGGATCAGAAATGAAACAATTGGCTCTGAAACGCCACAATATTTTTCCATAAACCGGGTGATCGCGTAAATAGTGTCGGAGTGATGGGCCTGCGATAGGATCGGTATCAGCGTGGCGGCATTTAAGGTGACGATGTCGCAATCAAAAATCCGCTCGGTCATTAACCGTTCCACAACACTATCAGGCACCTGCGCTGCGGAACGGCCTACAATCGAAATATTCAGGATCAATAAGGCGAGCAAAAATCTCATCACTTGAATTTCTTAGGGCTAACGTAAGAAAATAAAATTGATTCTGGTGAAAAACATAAAAAATAGTACATAAAGATTTTCCGCGAGAGAGAAAATGAAAAAGAATGCCGAATTTTAACGGCCGTTAAACTATAAAATGCGCCCGTTGGAAAGAACGCTTTGCTTAATTTCAATATTGGCTCTACTTATGTGTGGAGAACCGGTACAAGCCCAAAATCTGGACACGGGGAGTGTATTTAATCAACCCATTCAAATGGACACAGTTGTGGTGCATAGTGGATTTGATATTCAGGCATTTATACGTAGGGTACGGGCAGACACTACGTTTTTCAAGGCATTCAAAAGCATGCGGGTAGTTGAGTATAATGCGGTGAACGACATTACCGCTTATGATAAAAAGGGCAACATTGCAGCGTCGCTGCACAGTAAGACAAGGCAGGAAATAGCCAATGGTTGCAGGGTGACCAAAGTAGAGGAGCAAACGACAAGCGGTGACTACTATAAAAGGAACGGTGAAGACAATTATTATACGGCCTCATTGTTCGACTACCTCTTCACCGCAAAAACGCCTGTCTGCGGTGAGACAGACGTGATCGGCAATTCGCTGGAAGTGCAGGGGGAAGGCCAAATGGAGCACAGCAAGTACCAGTTGAAACAACTACTTTTTAACCCCGGGGCTAAAATATCGGGTATACCATTCATGGGCGACCGCGCTTCTATATTTGATGAAGGGGAAGCGGAGAAATACGATTTCAAGATCACACGCGAGATGCTGGATGGCATAGAATGCCTTGTTTTCCAGATACATCCGAAACCGGGCTATGAGAGCAAGGTGATTTATAATGAGATGAAGACCTGGTTCCGGAAAACGGATTATAGTATCATCGCAAGAGACTATTCACTTTCGTACCATACGTTGGTCTATGATTTTGACGTAGCCATGAAAGTTAGAACGACTGAAAAGAACGGCAAGCTCTACCCTACTTTGATCGACTATGACGGGAACTGGCATGTATTGACTAAGAAACGGGAGCGCGTAAAATTTCAAGCAGCCCTGCAGTATTGAGAGGCGGTGAATTTAAAAGCCTGCCCCGCGGCCTATATACCTAAATGCTTCCAGTGATGGTAACGGTGTGGGTAGCGAAGCATATTTTTTATCTACTATTTTATTGACCTCAAATGTAATATTTTGAATGTGTTGTATGGCGTCATCGCTATTATCTGATGAAAAGTTAAAAACGAACTGAATGGTGATTGCATTTTAAAATTTAGTCGTAATTTTACAGGAACAATTTCAGAAATTATATGAATAATTTTAATCAGCAGGACTTCTCGAATTACACGGTCCTGAACAGCGAAGCGGCTACCGGATCAGGTACGATAGCGAAAAAATTCATGGCCAATGTATTTCTATGGATGTTCGTTGCCCTTGGTATCTCTACCTTATTTTCTGTACTGTATGCCACTAACCAGTCATTGTTGCAGGAACTTTATGTACAAACAGAAAGAGGGATGCGCCCGAGTACACTGGGTTGGATCGTCACTTTTGCACCATTAGGGTTTGTTTTGGCTATGGGCGCGGGGTATAACCGCTTCTCCGCCAATACGCTTACACTTTTGTTTGTCACTTTCGCGGCCATTATGGGTATAAGCCTCAGCTATATACTGGTGGTCTATACCTCCGGCTCGGTCGCAGGCTGCTTCGGCGCTGCTTCCGGCATGTTTGGGATTATGGCATTCATGGGTTATACCACGGAGAAAGACCTGACGTCTTTTGGCCGGATCCTTGGCATGGGATTGATCGGTATTTTGATTGCCTTCGTGATCAATTTCTTTTTAAGGAGCCCAATGGTGGATTACCTGATCAGCGTGGTGGGAGTTGCTGTATTTACAGGGCTTACCGCCTACGACGTACAAAAACTGAAGCGCATAGGCGCCGGTGTAGAATACGAAGGCACCTCAGTAAATGATACCAGGAAGCTGGCGATCATGGGCGCAATGAACCTTTATCTTGATTTCATCAACCTGTTCTTGATGCTGTTAAGGCTCTTTGGAAACAGGCGGAACTAACTCATTGCGTGATACAAAACTCAAAAAGCTGCCCCTACGGGCAGCTTTTTGTTTGTGTTGCCCGGTCGGTAGTATGGGCTCGTCTGTCTATCGGTCCATTTACGATGTCGGCGTAACTAAAGGGCATTAACCATTATCTTTGCAAAAAAGAGACTTCATGGGCAAAATAGCCATCAATATAGCCACGGGCAGTTTACTGAAAGAAGATATTATTGTGGGTATAGACCTCGGTACAACCAATAGCCTGATTGCGATAGTAAGGGGGGATTCAAGGGAGCCAATAGCGCTGCGCGATATAGACGGGCTTTCATTAACGCCGTCAATTGTGCATTTTGATGAATTTGGGAATACTACGGTCGGGACCCCTGCTAAGGAATTGCTGGTGGCGCAGCCCGAGCGTACCATATATTCCGTTAAAAGGCTGATGGGCAAGGCATATAAGGATGTGAGCAAGGACGCGGGATTCTTTGCATATAACGTCATAGATGACGACACCGATGCATTAGTGAAAATACAGGTGGGACAGAAATTTTATTCGCCCATTGAGTTGTCTTCATACATCCTGAAGGAGCTGAAAAAACGTGCAGAACATATCCTGAAGACGACGGTAAGCAAGGCGGTGATCACGGTGCCAGCCTACTTCAACGATGCTCAGCGGCAGGCTACGCGCGACGCGGGAAGGCTTGCGGGGCTGGATGTGCTGCGCATCATCAATGAGCCGACAGCCGCAAGCCTGGCCTACGGACTTGGCGCAAAAAAAGGCGAGGAAAAAACAATAGCCGTGTATGACTTGGGCGGCGGCACGTTCGACATATCAATACTCACGATCAGCAACGGAATATTTGAGGTACTATCTACGCACGGCGACACATACCTGGGCGGGGATGATATGGATAACCTGCTGGCACAATACTGGCAGGAGGAATCGGGTGAAGGCAATTCAGAATTGGGGATCGGCAGCGCGCTGACGAAAACGCAGCGGCAGCAATTAAGGATCTGTGCGGAAGAAGCCAAGAAAGCGTTGACTACTCAGGAAGTGTACGAGGGCGATATAAACGGGACGCCTGTGCGGATAACGCGGCAGGAGTTCAACGAACTGATACAGCCACTGGTAGACCGCACGATGACCGCATGCCAGAGTGCCCTTAAGGACGCGGGGCTGAAAAAAGAACAGATAGACGCCGTGGTGATGGTGGGCGGATCTACGCGGGTGCCGCTGGTGAAGGAATGTGTAAAGAATTTCTTCGGCAGGGAACTTTATGATGAGCTGAACCCGGACGAGGTGGTAGCGCTGGGCGCAGCAGTGCAGGCCGATATACTTGCCGGCAACAATACGGAAATGCTGCTGCTGGATGTAACGCCACTCTCATTAGGCATAGAAACGATGGGCGGGTTGATGGATGTGCTGATACCACGCAATTCTAAAATACCGGGTAAGGCAGGCAGGCAATATACCACACAGAAAGATGGTCAGGCAGGCATGAGGATCAGTGTGTACCAGGGAGAACGCGACCTGGTGCGCGACAACCGCAAGCTGGCGGAATTTGACCTGGCTGGTATACCCGGAATGCCCGCAGGGCTGCCCAAGGTGGAAGTAACCTTCCTGATAGACGCAGACGGCATACTAAAAGTGAGTGCCCGGGAACTGCGTAGCGGCGTCGCCCAAAGCATAGATGTGAAGCCGCAGTATGGCCTCACAGACGAGCAGGTGGAAAATATGCTGCTGGACTCCCTGACGCATGCCAAGGACGATATAGCTACACGCGCGTTGGTGGAAGCAACCACCGAGGCCCAGCAAATGCTGGAAACGACAGAGAAATTCTTAAAGAAATACCGTGACCTGCTCACGGATGAGGAAGTGGCACTAACAAATGGACGGATGGAAGAACTGCGCCAGGCAATGGCAGCAAGGGATAAGGACCGGATACAACACGAAACGGAAATACTCAACGACGTGAGCCGGCCCTACGCAGAACGCGTGATGGATGCGGCACTAAAGGATGCTATGAAAGGGAAAAAAGTGGTTTAGCGCCCGTGGCTTGGGGCACTCCCCCACGCTTTAGCCAAGAACAAATATCGGTCCAATAAAGACTATGCAACAATAAACGGCCCCAGCAGCGAAAGCACCGTAGCCATATCCATCGTTTCATCAAATGCGGCTGATGCTGATATCTGTGGGATCACCGCTGTGGTGCTGTACTTATCTGCTAAATTATTGATCTGGATGCCGTTTTGGATGGTGTTGTTTTCCGTTAGGTCGACTCCGCCATCTCCATTATAGTAAGGCAACAACGCAGGCGTAGGTGCAATAGCTTCCGTGATCCATGGAGCAGGATAGTCGGTAGCGACAGTCGTTGTCAACAGGCGGCGTACCAGGCGGGTATGTGCCGCATGGCGTGCCTCTGTGCATTGCAACTCCATCATCTGAATAAATAATGTTGTGTTGCTGATGAGGTATTGCAGTTGGCCCTTATAAGCATGTACCGCTGTATCTTTAATGATCTGGGCAACGATCAAAAACGTAGGATAATCTGAAAAAACGAGTGGATAGGTACCACCTGCCGTAAAATCGAAGCCGGCGGGTACATACGGAGGATTGGTTGTAGACGCGCCGTAATTCTTAGGCTCATAGGGCGTCCCGCCTAATGCCGTAACTGCCGCAATAAGTAGCGCGATTTGTTCTCCATCCTGTGTCATGATGGTTTGAAACCCCGGAACGTCAGCAGCCGGTATCAGCGAACCAGTATTTACACCCGTAGTAAAAAAAGCATATTCAAGGTATTCCAGTTCCAATATGAAATTGAGCGCAGTAACTACTGATTCTGTAGCTGTGGTGCGGGCATAAGACTTCTTAAACAAGGAACTAACTGCGATGGGCAGTGCAGCTATGGCCACCTTGGCGCCAAAACTTTTTAATACCTCGCGCCTGTCGCTTTGCTTTTCATGTTCACCGGTGCCTGCTTTTTCTATTTCCCTGAGTATGTTCGTGAAATTCATGCTGTTTGTATTTCGATTATCAATCCAGTTAAAAATTGATGGTTTTAAATTTATATTTTCATTGCTGCTTCTGCCCTACCCTTTCGGGCAATCCGGTTCAGCACAAAATCATATTACGACGGTAATTTACTGGCATCGAATGTGGTCTGCACGTACTGCTGGGCTTGTGAAAGGCCCATTTGCGGCGTGATCGCCTTGTCGAGGCCATTGGAGCCTATAACAGTGCTGTCTGCAAACGAATTATAGGTGAGTATATCCCTGAAATATGCGGAGTGCCTGGCCTCAACAGAAACCATTTTTGCAATAGCATAAGTATAGTCGGTATTGTTAAACAATGTGGCGCAACCGTTGTAGGCGGAAACAACCAGGTCTTCTATGGCAAGCGCGTGTTGCAATACGCTCGTGCGGTCAGCAAACGTGACCATATTGAAATTGATAACTATATTTGGTATCGCGTTCGAGCCGAGGAGCGCCTGTATAAACTCACGATGGGCGATCTCCTGATCACGAACGTCTGTAAGCAGTGTTAGTTCAAGGTCTGAAATGCCGTAATAGTAGGTAGATACAGCCTGGGAATAAAAAGCAGCTTCTAATTGCTCCAGCACATAGAGGTAGTTGAGCAGCGCGGTATCTTCAGCGCCAAGATAAATGTTGGTGGGCCCTGTAGTTTTGTGACAAGCAGCTAAAAGCAAGCCTGCACCGGTAATGCCTCCTGCCAACTGCAGGAACTGCCGCCTTGAAGAATTATACCCTTTATCCATCTCTTCCGCCTGAATGATCCCAGACGATTTCTTTATGATCATACTCATCTATTTACAGTTATTGACACAACGCCATAAGGCGTGTTGAAATAATAAAATCCACAACCGGCCTTAAAATTAAAAAAAGCAAGTTGTAAAGCAACATATTATTTTTGCTATTGTAAAATTTTGACCGAATTATTTTTCCACAGGGCGTTATGCCATCCGCATATGGAGCATTATCGATCTTGGGCTACTGTTTTATTACCTTGCCCTGGTAAATAACCTCGCCTTCGTCGTCTGATAATTTTATAAAATATAAAGCTGCCGGTAACTCTGAAATAGAGATTTTGTCCGTCTCAAATGCTTGTTTTACCAACTGGCCAACCGTGTTGTAAATGGCAATATCCACTGAACCAGCGCCGGAGATATTGATAATGCCGGTAGTAGGGTTCGGCATTATGGCTATGGTCTTACTGTTCAGGACGGTCTTTACCCCCAAAACGGTATCGGCCACAGGGGAAACTCCGATACAGGCGTTAGTATCCGACACGATCACGGTATAGCGGCCATTGGTATGGATGGTATAGGTAGCACTGGTGGCGCCGGGAATGATGGCGCCATTGAGTTCCCATTTATAACTGGTGTAGGGTATGGCAGTGCGCAGCACCAGCCCGGTACGCAAGATCGTCGGCGGGGTAGCTAATTGGCAGGCAGATAATTTCACCACCCAATAGTCGTCTTGGCCATGGTTGCCTGTAACATCGCCGCTGCTGGAATCGCTCGCGCCGGCAACAACATAGCCGCTGTCTGCGGTCTGCTGCACTGAATAAGCCAGGTCTGCACCTGCGCCACCCATAGATTTCTGCCATTGCAGGGCGCCTGCCTTGCTCAGTTTGGTTATCCAGAAATCATTGTCGCCGTGATTGCCGGTAACGTCGCCATCAACCGAATTACTTGCCCCCGCCACAATATAACCGCTATCGGCGGTTTGCTGAATGGAATTAGCAGCATCGTTCTGGGTGCCGCCCAACGATGTCTGCCATTGCAGGGCGCCCGTGTCGTCAATTTTAATTACCCAGTAGTCTGAAGTGGTGGTATCGCCATGATGACCGGTTACCTGGTCATTGTCGGAAAAGCTCTCACCGGCGACCACATATCCTCCATCGTAAGTTTGCCGGATATACGTTGCCTTGTCTATGGTTGTGCCCCCGTAGCTGTTCTCCCATTGTATGCCGCCGGTATCGTCCAGCTTTACAACCCAATAGTCTGTGCTGCCATGATTACCTGTTACCTGGCCATTTGTTGAACTACTATAACCGGCAACAATGTAGCCACCATCAGCGGTACATTGTATACATGAAGCTACATCATTGCCACTGCCGCCCAGGCATTTGCCCCAAAGGAAGTTGCCGGTCGACGAAACTTTAATGACCCAATAATCGCCGCCGCCACCATGAAAACCCTCCACTTCACCAGAATCCGCCGCATTGGTAAAACCCGCAACAATAAAGTTAGAATCGGGGGTTTCCTGTACAGAGTAGCCTTTATTGAAACCGGGAATACCGCTGCCTCCGAAGCAACTCTTCCACTCAATGGCGCCGGTGGGCGACAGTTTTAACAACCAATAATCATACTCCGCTATGTTGCAGGTGGAAAGGTCACCATCCAGCGATTCAGAAGCCCCGGCGACGATATAGCCGCTATCCATGGTCTGCTGAATGGAATTGCCAATATCGTCGCCGCTGCCACCGAAAGAATTCTCCCACTGGATACCACCCGTATCATCAATCTTTACCACCCAATAGTCTACGTTGCTGTTTGTACCGTGATGGCCGGTAACTTGTCCATCACTTGAATAAGACGATCCCACGAGGACATAGCCGCCATCTGAAGTGACCCGAATGGCATTAGCGTCCTCGGTATAACTACCTCCCAGGGATTTCTGCCATTGAATAACCGGTGCGGGGGCCTGGCACCATGCAGTTGCGGCAGTAGAAAGCGTAAGCAAAATGGCAAGTAAATTTTTCATTGCATTTGATTTTGATTTCTTACAGGTAAAGTCAGCGGGACTAAAGCCTGTCTTATACAAAGATAAACATTTGGTAGATTAAAAATCCAATATCGGACGAAAGAAAAACCGACCTAAATGGATAGCCTGAGGCCAAAAAAATCGATAAACGGCCCGGAAGAAACGGAGCCGTTTATTGGTCCTATTTTTAATGTTGCCGAATCAACATCAGCCAACTATTGGTCCGGCGCTTTCCTCTTTTTGAGGTAACCTTCCCCACCTGAATGGTCATAAGGCCGCTTATCGAAACGGCGATACGCCCAGCCAAAAATGAGCGGGAATACCCATAAGGAGAACACCATAGCGCAGAGGATACCCCCTATCACAACCCGGGCCAGGGGCCGCGAACTTTCAGAACCGATACCATGAGAGAGGGCAGCCGGGCACAAACCTATAGCTGCCATCAATGCTGTCATCATTACAGGGCGTATCCTTTGGTTTACCCCCAATTTAATGGCGGTATACATGGAGTCTGCGCCGGTTTTCACCTTGTGCATGTTTTCCTTGAATATGGTAATCAGGATGATACCATCCTGGATACAAATACCGAACAAGGCAATAAACCCGATACCTGCCGAAATACTAAAATTAGTGCCTGAAATAAACAAAGCTGCAATACCACCCACAATTGCAAATGGCACATTGAGGAACACGAGGCCCGCATCCTTGAAATTGCCGAACATGGTGAGGAGCAGAATGAAGATAAGCAGCAGGCTGATAGGCACCACCTGTGCAAGGCGCTTCTGGGCACGCTCCTTGTTTTCAAAGTCGCCCTGCCATGCCATACGGTAGCCCCTTTTCAAATGGACATTCTGAGCTACCCTTTTTTGCGCCTCATCCACCACGCTACCCATGTCGCGGCCACGGGCCGAGAATTTAAGCGCCGCATAGCGCTCATTTTCATCCCTGTATATCAGGCAAGCCCCTGTTTTGCGCGATATTTCAGCAATGGCCTTGATAGGAACCCTGGAGCCGTTTTGCGTAGGCACCAGCAGGTTCCCTATATCATCCTGGGTTTTACGGTATTCTTCCGGAAGCCGCACGCGGATGTCAAATGTTCTGATCCCCTCGTAAAGGGTAGAAGCAGCCTGGCCACCGATCGCCATGGAGAGCACCGCATTGGCGTTAGCAGTCGAAACTCCGTAGAGCGCCATTTTTTGCTGGTCCAGGTTCACGTCAATTTCCGGCTGGCCTATATTGTGCATGATACCCAGGTCTTCGACACCCGGTATATCCTTCATGGCATTGTATACCTGCTGCAATTCCGACTCCATGTAATTTAGGGAATCACCGTAAATTTTAACCACCAATGACCCTTTCACACCAGACACGGCCTCTTCTACATTATCCATAATGGGCTGGGAAAAATTGAGATCGATGCCCGGAATGATAGATAGCTTTTTAGTCATCTGATCAATCAATTCCTCTTTTGACATCTTGGGGTTCCACTCTGCCTCCGGCAACATGATCACATCAAATTCATTGTTGTAAAACCCCGCTACGTCTGTACCGTCATCGGGGCGGCCGGTCTGGGAAACAACACATTTCACCTGCGGGAATGTCATTAATTTATCCCTTACGTCCTTTGATACATCTACCCCTTTCTGTAGCGAAGCGCTATAAGGCAACTGCACGCGCAGCCAGATAGAACCTTCATTGAGCTGCGGTAAGAATTCAGAACCAAGGTACCTGAAGGAGTATAAACCTACTACGGCGATAATAGCCGCTGCGATCAATACCTTGCGCTTGTTGCGGAACGCCGCCATAAAACCACCAAGCATAATCTTGGTGAGGAAATGAACGATCGGATTGTGCTTTTCGCGTACATTTTTATTGAGCAAAAGCGAAATAAGTACCGGGACCAAGGTAAGCGTCGTGATCAAGGCGCCCAGCAAGGCGAAGCCAAGAGTATAGGCCAGCGGTGAGAACATTTTACCTTCCACCTTCTGAAAGGCAAATATCGGCAATAAACAGGTAATGATAATGACCTTAGAAAAGAAAATGGCTTTCCCCATCTTGGTGCCGACGAGTTTATACATCCCCATTTTCGAGAGCTTATTGAATTTCTCCATGCCCACCTCGTGGGCTTTGGCATTCAATGCCACAAATAAGCCCTCCACCATGACGACGGCTCCGTCTATGATAATCCCGAAGTCCACCGCGCCCATAGATAGCAGGTTTGCGGTCATGCCCTTCAGCTTAAGGCAGATGAATGCAAACAGCAAGGACATAGGTATGATGATGGCAACAATAAATGTAGTACGCCAGTCAAACAGGAATAATGATACCAAAATGATTACCAATAAAATACCCTCCACCAGATTGTGCAGCACAGTGTGCGTGGCAAATGAGATCAGGTCTGACCGGTCGTAGTAAGGAACGATCTTGGTATCAGCGGGCAGTACGTCTCGGTTTAATTTCTCTATTTCCTTTTGTACGCCAGCCACCACTTCAGACGGGTTCTCGCCTTTGCGCATCACCACAATACACTCTACCACATCGTCATCGGATGTAACAACGCGCTTGCCGGTAGAGTCTACTGCCGCGTCACTCCGCGTCACCCAACCAAGACGGGGAACGTTGGATATTTCGACAGTTGCTACATCCTTTACCAATAGTGGCACACCGCTGTTGTTCTGTACGATGATGTTGTTGATCTCATTAATGTCATTAATGAGGCCTATGCCCCTCACGGCGTAGGCTTCATCGTTCTCAATGATCATGTCACCGCCAATGTTGATATTGGTATTCTGCACTGCGGTAAATACATCCAGCGGCGTAAGGCCAAGGGACGTGAGCTTACCGGGGTTAACTTTTATTTCGTAGGTCTTTGTCTTGCCCCCGAACGCGTTTAAATCACCAACACCCGGCACGGCACGTAACCTGCGGTCAACTACCCAATCCTGAATGGTCTTCAGTTCCCGCACATCGCGAAAAGTACTTTTAAGTGTGTACCGGAAAATTTCACCTGTAGGGCCGGTTGGCGGCTGCAACACCGGCGTTATACTGGGCGGGAGCGTAGCGTTGTTGATCAGGCTCATCACCTGCATACGCGCCTCCGGGTCCTTGACCTCATCATCAAAAATGACTTTAACATAAGACAGCCCAAAAATGCTTGTAGAGCGTAGGCTGATCTTCTGCTGAACGGGGTTGAGGGCAATTTCAATTGGAATAGTGATGTATTTTTCGACTTCTTCGGCGCTTCTGCCTGGCCATTGTGTAATTACGTCTATCTCGGTATTTGTAACATCCGGGAACGCCTCAATAGGCATTTGCTTAAACGTGATGATACCCGCTACTATAAGCGCAGCAGCGGCAAATAAAATGAAATACCGGTTTTTTAGGGAAAATGCTATGATCGATCTTAATATCCTGGTCATTAGTTTCTTTTTTAATGATTAATTATTCAATTCACTGTATATCTGCAGTGCCAACGACCCAATGACCATATCTCCTTCCTTAACGCCCGAACTGATGAAGGTCTTATCACCAATTGAATTAAGTATCTCTACCGGGGCGATGTCTGCTTTGCCGGCCCCATGGTAAATGAGTACATAGTAGCGGCTGCTCTCATACACCAGCGCCTTGCCGGGTACATAGAGCGCCTGCTTGCCTTTTTCATAATTAGACACGGTGACGCTTGCATACATTTCCGGCTTCAAGATATATTCAGGATTCTGGAGGACTACCCGCACCTTTATTACCTTACTGGTAGGATCAAGCACGTTCAATATTTTATCGACTTTGCCCCTGAATACCTTGTCGGGTTCTGATAATATCTTCACGTCCACGCTATCGCCGATGTGCACTTTCTCTATGTTGGCTTCGTAAACGTTTGCCTGCACCCACACGTCTTTCAAGTCTGATATGGTAAACAGACTGGTGCCATTATCTGTGCGGACAGCAGTATTGTTCGTCACGTTTTTCTGCACTATAAAACCGCTGATTGGGGCTTTTATGACATATTCCCCATTTTCATTATTACCATTGATCTTCAGTACACGTTTAGCAGTTTCAACTGCCGACTTGGCCTGATCATAATTCATCTGTGCTGTCGTAACGTCAAGGCTGGACGCAAGGCCACTTTTATACAGGTCGGTAGTTGCATCAAGTTGCTTCTTTGTTGCCGTAAGGTTGGTCTGCGCTATGATCAGGCTATTGCTATAGCCGGCCATTTCGCTGCTTTTTACTACGCCGAGCACCTGTCCCGCCGATACATAGTCGCCTAGCTGGACATTTATATCGGTGATATTTCCGCTCACGAGCGAGAAGATATTCACCTGCTTGTCCTGATCAAAATCGACCATACCGGTGAGCCTGATCGCATTTTCTACAGGGCCGTATTTTACAGTATCTATTACAAGGGTGCGCAGTATGGTATCGGGGATCACATACTTCACCTTTTCCTCCGGCTTCTTAACCGGCTCGCTACAGCTTTGCATGGCAAAAACAAAGGAGAGCGCCAGTGCCACCTGCAGAAAACCTTTGTAAATCGGTGTCATTTCTGTTTTATTTATCGAGATCATTTTTAGAGCGTTATTTGTTGAAGAAATTGGTTCCGGTGATAAAATTTAAATTTTCCAGTGCATTTACTTTATTGTACAATATCGTATTCAACTGGACCACATTTTGCTTGTAGGAATCATAAAAAGTAAGGAAGGTGAGCAAATTGACATCGCGCTCCATGTAGTGCGACAACATGGCCTGGGCCAACCGATCGAAGTTTGCAGAAAATGAACCATCAATACCCTTGTATAACTTGTCTGCGTCGATAGCCTTTTGAAACCCACGGGCTACTTGCTCTTCCAGAGTTTTTTGCGTCAACTGCAATTGCGAATTGTTATAATCCATCAGTATGCGGGCATTCTTAATATTACCCTGGTTGCGGTTGAATATCGGAATGTCAAAACCCAGCGTTGCCGCATTGAAATCCTTAACGTAGCTGCCCTGCCGGTCATACGCGGCGCCCAACGTGATGTCAGGCACGGCTAAGGCCTTTTGATAGGTGAACGTTTGTTCGCTCAACACGACATTGTCTTTAGCGATCATCAGATCTGTGCGGTTGGCATAAGCCGAATCTACCAGCGACTTCAAACTATAGGCCAGTGGATCAGCGTTTTCGATACCTTCAGGTACAACAGGTACGATAAAAATAGTGGGGCTGGCTTGAAGCACCAATCTCAACTGGCTTTCCGCATCATTGATATTGTCTATCAACGCCTGATATTCATTCTGCAAAGAATAGAGTTGCGCCTGCACCTGTACTATTTCAGCTTCTGAAACATATCCTTTCCCCTGCACGGCTTTGTAAGCATCTACTACCCTTTTCAACGCCACAATCTCTTCATCATAAACCCGGGCCGTTTGCCGCAGATAATAAATATTATAAAATGTACTTCGAAGCGCTAATTTCAGTGTGCGCAACATATCGTACAAATTATCTTCAGCTAATTTGTAATTGGTCTCCGCAATATTCACCTGCTTGTGGATCTTGCGTGTGAGTACAATCAATTGTGTCAACTGGTAGGCTTCCTCTCCTTGGGAGTTCGTCTGGAACCATTTTCCTGTTTCCGGGTTGTAGGCGCCTTGCTCTATATTGAAATTTGGATTTGGGTACAGCCGTGCCTGCATAATGAGTGCCTTGGTGGCGTCGACATTGTATTTCTGGGCCAGCAATTGCAGGTTGTGGTCCAGAAATAATTTCTCGGCCTGCTTGATGTCCACGCGCAGCGTATCAGCTCCCGGCGCGGCGTTTCCGCCCTGGGCGTGACTTGTTTGTGATTGCAAAAAGAGCAGGCAGATAAACACGCCTATTATTTTCGCAAATTTTGTTTGAAACATGCAAAATAAATTAGTGGTAATAAATGGGATGTAATTGAAAAACCTGAACGTGGGTCAGGAAAGGACTAGCACTGCTTTGGGGGCGGGGGATTTATTTCTTTATAAAATAAATAGTCATAATTCCTCGGCAAAGTCACGCCATGGGTAATAGCACCCTCCTCGAAAAAATGAATGTTGGGTTTAAAAGGCAACATATACTCCAGAGGGATATACTTTGGTTCGTTTGACTTCGGATCGGTAGAGGAGTTGGTCTGAGATGTAATTGAGGAAACGGTAGCCACTTCCTTGCCATTTACCTTTATGGCTTTTGTGATCACGTTTGGATTAACAGGATTGGGATTGAAATTCATAAATGACAAGCTGTCTGGCTGATCACTTAGAAAGTAACCGCACACAAGAGCCAAGATGCCCAAAATTTGAAAAATAAAAATGCGTATTTGCACCTGCTTGTGATTCTGGTTGCAATATTAAGGATAGAAAAAATAAAATAGTGTTAAGACTTCATTATTTTGAATTAAATTTCGTTTAATGCGTATAGTCGAACCGTTTTTATAACCAATTAGTTTCAAAGCGCTGCCGGGCTTCCCGACCAAAAATCCCCCTTTTTTTCACTTCGCTGAGGTTGCCTGATTAATTATGAGTGTCAAAATGTTTGTAGTACTTTCGCAGTCCATTTCAAAAAATTTAATAAAATGCAAATAAAACAAGCACTTCTGGCTGGCGCAGCTATGGTAGCGATGGCCTCCTGCCAGCAAGGAGGACAGCAAAATTCCGGCGCGCCGGTAAAAAACCTGCTCAACAGAGCTAATATGGATACCACAGTGCGTCCGGGGGATAATTTCTGCCTGTATGCAAATGGTACGTGGTTGAAGAACAACCCGGTGCCTAATTCCAAGACACGCTGGGGTAGCTTCAATGAGCTACAGGAAAGCAATTACAAAAAGCTGCATGGCATCCTTGACTCGGCAGCGGGTGTAACCAATGCTACCGCAGGGAGCATTGTGCAAAAAGTGGGCGATTTCTACCGCACTGGTATGGATAGCGCTGCTATAGAAAAAGCCGGGCTTACCCCACTGAAGGACCAGTTGGACCGTATCAATAACATTAAGGATGGCAATGGCCTGCTCGGAGAGATATTGCTGGAACATACCGAAGGTATGGGGCCGGTTTTCTATTTTGACATTTCGCCTGACGATAAGAATGTAACCAAGGAAATCTGCCAGTTTGGACAAGGCGGACTTGGTCTGCCAGGCAAGGAGTACTACTTTGACAAAGATGACCGTACGGTGAAAATACGGGAAGCATATAAAGTGTACGTAGAGAAAATGCTTACCCTGATGGGCGACGAAAAAGACGCCAAGAAAGACGCGGCAGACATTTACAATCTGGAACTGGCTCTCGCCGGGGCGTCACTTAACCGCGTGGAAATGCGCGACCCTAACCTGCTTTACAACAAATATGATATTGCAGGAATAAACAAGCTTACGCCTGGCATAGAGTGGAAATCGCTGCTCACTGGCTTAAAAGTAACGGGGCAAGACTCTGTGATAGTAGGAATGCCTAAATTCTTCACTGAACTGTCTAAGCAACTGAAATCTACCCCATTGAACACATGGAAGAAGTACCTTCAGTACAACCTCGTAAACGGGATGGCCTCCTACCTGAGCAGTGCATTTGACACAACCGATTTTGATTTCTACGGACGTACGCTCCATGGCCAGAAGGAGCAGGAACCACGCTGGAAAAGGATAATGGGCGTGATAGACCGCAACGAAGGCGATTTACTGGGCCAGATGTATGTGGCAAAGTACTTCAAACCGGAAGCAAAACAACGCATGCTGGACCTCGTGAATAACCTGCAGCAAACCTATGCTGACCGCATTAAAAACATCGACTGGATGAGCGCACCTACGAAAGAAAAGGCGCTGATAAAGCTAAACGCGTTCATGAAAAAAATAGGCTATACCGACAAATGGAAGGATTACAGCTCTATGACCATCGTAAACAATGATTATGTAAAAAATGTATTGGCTGCCCACAAGTGGTCTTATGACTATGAACTGAACAAACTGGGCAAACCGGTGGACCGCACAGAATGGGGCATGACGCCTCCAACCGTAAATGCCTACTATAACCAGTCATTTAATGAGATCGTATTCCCGGCAGGTATTTTGCAGTTCCCATTCTTTGACGCTGATGCTGACGATGCTGTGAACTACGGTGGTATTGGCGCTGTAATAGGCCACGAAATGACCCACGGTTTTGACGATCAGGGCCGCTTGTATGCCGCAGATGGGAACCTGAGCAATTGGTGGACCCCGGCAGACTCGGCCAATTTCACAAAGAAAGCTGATGTAATGGTAGATGAGTACAACAAGATCGTGGTTATCGATACCTACCATGTAAATGGCCGCCTCACAGAAGGCGAAAACCTTGCTGACTTAGGCGGACTGAATATCGCATACGAAGCATTTAAGAAAACCAAGCAGGGCCAGGGCAATGAAAAAATTGACGGGTTCACCCCCGATCAGCGTTTCTTCCTGAGCTGGGCACAGGTATGGCGTGCAAATACGCTCCCTGAAGAACTGGTAATGCGTATTAAGACTGACCCGCACTCACCAAGTGAAGTGCGTTGCAACACCACACCAAGCAATATGGAAGCATGGTACAAGGCATTCAATATCCAACCGACAGACAAGATGTACCGCCCTGTAGACCAAAGGGCGCGGGTATGGTAATCAAAAAACAGTAACAAATCCAACTAAGGCAAAAGGGCACTCTTTCGATTGGGGAGTGCCCTTTCGCTTTTTAGCGCTGATGCCAGATGGGCTTAGCTTTCAAGACCGTTTTATACACAGGGCAATCCTGGGAGTGCGCTCCGGGAAGGTAGCCAATGCTCATCAGGAACTCGTTCACGATCTCACCGCCTGTAAAACGAAATGTCCTTTTGAATAGCTTCACCCATTCTTCTTTATTCTTGTCCTTGTGCTGTTCCAGCCATTTTTCAAAGGAGCCGTGCTCTTTTTGGATCGCCAATATCGTTTTTGCATTTTCGATGGCGGCATTTATTTTCAATCTGTTCCTGATGATGCCTGCGTCTGCCATGAGCCGTTCACGGTCAGCATCTCCGTAGGCCGCCACTTTTTTCAAATTAAATCCATGATACGCAGCCCTGAATGTCGCCTCCTTTTTCAGGATGGTTTCCCAGCTAAGACCGGCTTGATTTATTTCAAGCACCAGGCGGCAAAACAATTCGTTATCATCGTGTATCGGGAACCCATAAAGATGGTCATGGTAGGCTTTATGAAGCTCCCTCTTATCACCGGACATAGTTTCTATCGCGCTACAGTATGACATAGTTATCAGTTGAACAGTTGTGTGAATTAT
>Ga0364859_10395_pt1 | contig 19078 bp, 18 predicted proteins | sample ExccelAu500001D3_FD_206911 | JGI IMG/M metagenome (GOLD analysis project Ga0364859, IMG submission 206911) | Enriched cells from Trout Bog Lake Hypolimnion, Wisconsin, USA - BchlTB.Aug20.5000.01 .D3 | ecosystem: Environmental > Aquatic > Freshwater > Lake > Hypolimnion/Profundal zone | place: USA...
ACGCCTAGGGCGATAACATTTCTTTAGCATGTTGACGCGTGGTGTCGGTAATTTCAATCCCACCTAACATCCTTGCTACTTCTTCTATTCGATCGACAGCACTCAATAGAGCAATTGTACTTAAAGTTTGATCACCAACCACAGCTTTACTGACGCGCAGGTGATGCCGCCCCAAAGCCGCAACCTGGGGCAAATGGGTAATCACCAATACTTGGCGTGGACTGAAGTCCCCTTGCGGCTCACTCAATTGCTTCAAGAGCTGCCCAACCACTTCAGCCACTCCACCACCAATCCCAACATCCACCTCATCAAAAATCATGGTGGGGATGCTTTCCATCTTTGCTGTGACTACGCGTATTGCCAAACTAATACGTGACAACTCACCACCAGAGGCCACTTTACTCAATGGGCGCGGCACCACTCCAACGTGTCCCGCTACTAAAAATTCAACCTGTTCCAAACCGTTTGCTGCAGGGCTCTGTGCAGTTAATGCCACATCAAACTTGCCTCCACTTAAAGACAACTGTTGCATTTCAAAACTTATTTCATTACTTAATTTAGCCGCTGCTAACCTGCGACTATTACTGAGTGTTTGCGCCAATTGCATATAAGTTTCTAGTGCAACAGCCTCAGCTTTCGCCAACTCAGCATCATTAGCAAACAGCTTTAACTCAGCTACCCGCGCCAGCGAACGCGTTAACAAATCAGGAAGATCTTCTGGCTTAACACGATATTTACGTGATGCATTATGAATAACCTGAATTTTTGAGTCTAATACTGATAAAGTAGAAGGATCAAGCTCGGTTCGTTGACAATAACGATTTAAGAAACGATCCGTTTCAGTTAACTGAATGATAGAGGAATCTAACGCCTCTAATGCCTCAGCCAGTGTTGCATCATATTCTCGTAAGTTTTGTAATTGATGTTGCACCTGAGTCAGTAAATGCAAAGCAGACAAATCGCCTTCACTTAACAACTCACGGGCAGACTCTGCACCACTTAGCAAACTAGCTGCATGGGATAAGCGAAGGTGCTCTTGTTGCAACTCTTCCCATTCACTGGAGCTAATCGAGACTTGGGACAGCTCATTACATTGATCTCGCAAATCAGCTAACTCATCGGCAAAGGCACTCGCGTTCTTTTCTGCAATTACTCGGTTTTGATGGAGCTGATGCCAGCTTTTATAATGGACTGCAACTTCAGCTGCTACCGCAGACAAACCAGCGAAGTTATCTAATATCAATCTTTGGGTAGCTGACTTTAAAAGTGAGTGATGCGCGTTTTGACTATAAATATCGACCAGTAACTCTCCTAACTCTTTTAATTGGGCGATACTCACATTAAGACCATTAATAAAAGCACGCGAGCGGCCGTCAGCAAAAACCACTCGCCGTAACACCAGCTCTTCTTCATCAGTCACCATTTCAGCCTGCGCTAGCCAATGCAATGCTTCTATGTTGTGTGCAACGTTGAAAATGGCGCTAATCTCTGCTTTATCGCAACCGGCTCGAGTAACACCGCCTTCACTGCGCGCACCTAAAGCAAGTGATAAGGCATCAATGAGAATAGATTTTCCGGCACCAGTTTCACCAGTAAGGACCGTGAAGCCAGAGGAAAACTCTAAATCTAGTGTGCTAACAATCACAAAGTCACGTATGGAAAGGCTTTGTAACATAATTTAATTAGCCCCAGTTGAGCTTATTACGTAGCATATCAAAATAACAATAATCATTAGGGTGCAACAGGGATATAGGCTTTTCGGCACGCTGGACTAGCACCTTATCCCCTATTTGCAACGACATTTGATATTGACCGTCAAAGCTAAGCTGCGCCTCATCAAACTGCACTAAGCAAACTTCAATGTTACTGTTGCTACTTACGGCAATTGGGCGATTACTCAAAGTATGCGGGCAGATTGGCACTAAGGTAATCGCCTCTAAATTAGGATGTAAAATAGGGCCACCAGCTGAAAGCGCATAGGCCGTTGTACCAGTTGGAGTGCATATAATGAGTCCATCACTGCGTTGCTTGTGAACAAATTGTTGGTTGATTTTGACTTCAAGCTCAATTAAACGTAAGTCACTTTTAATTACAACGTCATTTAACGCATAGTTGGCATGCAACACTTTGCCGTTACGTATCAATTGTGAGGAGAGTAGCATTCGAGGCTCAAGGCTGAACTCACCGGATAGAATCCGATCAACAGCCACCAGCATTTCTTCTGCACGTAAATCTGTCAAAAATCCAAAACGACCCCTATTAATGCCAACCAATGGCACTTCAGCATCAATCAAGCTGCGTGCTACGCTTAGCATAGTGCCATCGCCACCCATGACAATAGCTAAGTCGGCAATTTCACCAACCTCATCTAATGAGATTGTTTTGAAGCCGTTAATTGGTGCGTGCTGTGCTGTATTTTTTTCTATGTAAACATTGATGTTACGCGAGTGTAAATGTTGCGCTAAATTTACCAAATCCACCTGCATATTCTGCAAGGCATTTGGTGTCATATACTTGCCAATAATGGCGATAGTGTTAAAGGAATTTTGCATGACGAAATTAAATCACAGTTGAGGATTCTAACAAAGCAAAACAATAGGGCATTTAGATTAATTATCTCTAAAAATTAAAACTAGTTTAATTGAGTCCAATTTCACACTAAAGTTACAAGACTCTATGTAATTAAGGCAAAATACGCAAATTAAATCAAATGACAATGCATGAAACTAAACTGGGGTCTATATAGTTGGATAAACGCGCGCAAATCTTACTTAAAACTTTAGTGGAGCATTACATTAGTGATGGTCAACCTATAGGTTCGCGCACACTACTACAGCATTCTGGTCTAGACCTCAGTAGCGCCACTATCCGCAATGTAATGAGCGACTTAGAACAGTTAGGCTTTATTGCCAGCCCACATACTTCATCCGGCCGAATCCCCACACAAAAAGGGTATCGCATGTTTGTGGATAGTTTACTTACCGTGCAGCCGCTAGAACTTCAAGCTCTGGAGCAACTTAAAAGTGGACTATCCTCGCCTAACCCCAGCGAACTGATTTCTAGTGCTGCAGACATGCTGTCCCAACTCACCCAATTTGCAGGGCTGGTCATGATTCCCAAACGAAAACGTATCGCGTTTAAGCATCTAGAATTTTTGCCCTTATCTCAAAAACGTGTACTTGTGATCATTGTTACCAATGATGGCAATGTTCAAAACAGAATCATCATGGCAGACAAGCCTTACTCTGCTAGCGAACTGACACAAGCTAGTCACTATTTTAACGCTCACTTCTCCGGCCACACATTTGAAGAAGTGCAACTAAAGCTGCACCAAGAACTCAAACAAATGCATAGCGATATGAATCACCTAATGACTGCAGCGCTTGATGCCAGCAATAAGGGTGTTGAAAACGATGGAGTAGTGATTGCAGGTGAGCGTAACTTACTACAAATTGATGAGCTTTCGACAAATGTAAGTAGCTTGAGGAAGCTATTCGAAATCTTTGAGCGTCGCACCACACTCATGCAGCTTCTAGACAACAGCCAGCATGCAGAAGGTATACAAATATTTATTGGTGGTGAGAGTGGCTATTTGGCTTTAGACGAATGCAGTATGGTGACTGCGCCATATGAAGCTGATGGTCAAGTCGTAGGCACTTTAGGGGTAATTGGCCCCACCCGCATGGCTTATGAACGGGTAATACCGATTGTAGATATTACTGCAAAATTATTATCAAATGCACTAAATAGCAACAACTAACCAATACATCATGTTAACAACAACTAGCGACTAAATAATGGCTTATTACAACCCAGAACCACCTTACCAACATGGCGATACTTTGAAAGTCGGCATTTTAATTGCTAATCTCGGCACACCTGATGCCGCAACTGCTCCAGCGCTTCGCCGCTACTTAGGCCAATTTCTAATGGATAGACGTGTGGTCGAAATTCCGCGTTTTATTTGGTGCTGGATTTTACACTGTATTATTCTAGTAGTGCGCCCGAAAAAATCTGCTGCTAAATATGCTCAAGTATGGACCGCAGAAGGCTCACCACTCTTAGCACATGCGCAAAAGCAAACACAATTATTACGTACTTTTTTAGGAAAAAAAATCAACTCACCATTTGCAGTTGAATTGGGTATGAGTTACGGCAACCCAAGCATGAAATCGGCTATTGACAAACTGCGTGCCCAGCATTGCGACCGTATTTTAGTGTTTCCTTTGTATCCGCAATATGCAGCTAGCAGCACGGCCAGCGCACTAGATGCGGTATGGCGCGTTCTACTTAAAACTCGCAATATGCCAGCGATACGTACTATACGCCATTATCATGACCATCCAGCCTATATTGCTGCATTAGCACAAAGCGTACGCGCTCATTGGGATGCGCATGGCAAGCCTACTAAATTAGTCATGAGTTTTCATGGATTACCAAAGTTTCACCTAATGAAAGGTGACCCTTACCATTGCGAATGCTATAAAACTGCACGTCTATTGGCCGAGGCTTTAGGGCTTGAAAAAGATACATTCATTGTGGCGTTTCAATCGCGCTTTGGTAAGCAAGAATGGCTCAAACCTTACTTAGCTAGCACGCTTGAACAATTGGGTAACGCTAAAACCAAGCGTATCGACGTAATCTGCCCAGGGTTTAGTAGTGATTGCTTAGAAACACTAGAAGAAATTGCGATGGAAGGTAAAGAAATATTTACCCTTGCTGGTGGTGGTGAGTACCATTACATTCCCGCATTGAATGAAAATGAAGCTTGGATGACTGCGATGACAACAATAGCGCTAGAAAACCTGCAAGGTTGGGTTAGTCCAGACTGGAATCAAGAACAAGCAGACCAGCAAGCTAAAATGACACTATCCAGAGCACAAGCTTTGGCCGCCCCGCAATAGACGTTATACTGAAAGCTTTAGTACCGCACGATTAATTCAAGAGAGTCTTGATATGATAATAATTACCGGTGGCGCAGGTATGATAGGCTCAATAATTGCCTGGCAACTTAATAATAAGCTGTCGCGCAACGATATGGTTATTGTGGATCGTATTACCCATCCTGATCAATGGCAGAATTTGGTCAAACGTCAATATGCACAATATTTAGACAAAGATCAGTTATTGTCTTGGCTTGAAAAGCGTAATGATATTTCCGCAATTATTCATATGGGTGCTATCAGCGCCACTACAGAACGTGATTTTAACAAGTTGGTGGCAGACAACATCCATTACTCACAAGATCTTTGGCGTTGGTGCGCAAATAACAATGCCGCATTTTTCTACGCCAGCTCAGCGGCGACTTATGGCGATGGATCAAACGGCTACAGTGATAATTCAATAGAAAATTTACGTCCGCTTAACGGCTATGGGTACTCCAAGCACTTCTTTGACCAATGGGCTTTGCAACAAGTGCAAATGCAAATGTCGGTGCCAAACGCATGGGCTGGCTTCAAGTTCTTCAATGTCTACGGACCGAACGAATATCATAAAGAACGGATGGCAAGCGTGGTCTTGCATAGCTTTAATCAATTCAAAGAGTTGGCTAGCGTCAAGTTATTCAAAAGCCATAAAATGGGTTATGAAGACGGCATGCAACTGCGTGATTTTGTCTATGTAAAAGATGCGGCATCTGTTGTGGTATATTTCCTTCAAATGGCTTTAAAAAATCAAGCCTGCACCAATGGTATTTACAATATAGGTACTGGCAAAGCACGCGCCTTTAAGGACTTAGCTACAGCAGTGATAATTAATATGAGTAAGATACCTAATATTACTTACATTGACATGCCAGAAGATCTGCAAGGTAAGTATCAATACTTTACTGAAGCCACAATGAGTAAACTCGCTAGCACTGGTTATAATGAAGCTTTTTACAGTCTTGAAGATGGCGTACAAGACTACGTGCAAAATTACTTGATGCAAGATGATGCCTACTGCTAAGCCAAAAAATTTTTTTAAGAGGCTATAGATTTTGAACCAATCCACCCAAAACGCATTTTTACAACACGAACTAGAAGCGCATACAGCAATGTTTGGGAAGTTAACTGCGCTATTCCCACAAGTGATTGCTGTAGCCAATGAACTTCGCGCTACCCTGCAACGTGGTGGTAAAATTCTCATTATGGGTAATGGTGGTAGTGCTGCCGATAGCCAGCATATCGCTGCTGAAATTGTCGGCCGCTATAAAAAAGAACGCCGTGGTTTACCGGCCATTGCTCTGACCACCGACACATCCATCATCACGTCAATCGGTAACGACTACGGGTATGATTATATTTTTGCTCGCCAAATTGAAGCACTATGCCGTCCAGAAGATGCAGTCATCGGGATTACCACTTCAGGCAATAGTAAAAACGTAGTCAATGCTATCGTTGAAGCTAATGCCATCGGTGCAACGACAATAGGATTAACTGGTGGCAACGGGGGGAAATTACTAGAACTTTGTCAATTCAACTTAGTAATGCCCAGCAACGAAACGCCTCGCATACAAGAAGCGCACATCTTTATAGGCCATAGCCTATGCGATATGCTGGAAGCCGATTAGGCATAATAAAAATAATTAATGACTATGAATGAACATTTAACCGAAACCGTACGACAGTTCTCCGATTCTAAAAAAGTAGCCTTAGTTATTGGTGATGTGATGCTAGACCGTTATTTAATGGGCAACGTCAATCGAATTTCCCCAGAAGCCCCGGTGCCTGTGGTATTACTTAAAAAGTCTGAAGACCGTGCTGGTGGGGCAGCTAATGTAGCCGCGAACTTAAGCGGATTGGGTTTACATACTCAAATCATAGGATGCATAGGCGAAGACGATGCTGGTCATACGCTGAATAAATTGATGATGGAAAATGGCATCGATACAAGCCATATAATGAAATCTCAGTTCCGCCCTACCGTCTCAAAAACAAGAGTGATGGGTGGCAACCAGCAAATCGTCAGAATTGATGACGAAAGTAGCGCAATTTTTAACCCTCAAGAGTCTGCAGAGTTGCTGACTCAAGTTGCGCTAGCACTAAGTGCAAAACCTTTCATGGTCATTCTATCCGACTATGCAAAAGGTTTACTGAGCGATAACACCTGCAAAGCGATTATTCAGCAATGCAGAGCGCTTGACATTCCTGTCATAGCTGACCCTAAGGGTCATGACTACAGTAAATATAAAGGTGCTAACGCACTAACTCCAAACAAAAAAGAAACCGCTGAAGCCTGTAATGTACCGATGCATGAAACAGAAGCCTTGCTTCAGGCTGCACAGCAACTTAAAGACCGGTTAGGGTTAGATTTTATTGCCATCACTCGTGGTGAAGAAGGCATATCATATATAGATCATGAGCAGATTCAGCATATATCAGCGACTGCAAAAAAAGTATTTGATGTTTCTGGTGCTGGGGATACAGTCATTGCAACACTGGCTGCAGGCATGATGCACGGCTTAAATACCCATGATGCACTTCAACTTGCTAACATTGCAGCAGCCATTGTGGTAGGTAAAGTAGGGACAGTTCCAGTCAGTCAAATCGAGTTACTGCAAGCGCTAGTGAGTGAAGATAAATTATCTCAAGCAGATAAAATTTGTGACAAAACCCAGCTAATGTCATTGATCAGCCAATGGAAAGCTAATCATGAAAAAATTGTATTTACCAATGGCTGCTTTGATTTACTGCATGCTGGCCATGTGACCTATCTAGAAGCTGCTAAAAAAACTGGCGATAAACTCATTTTGGGTCTAAATACCGACAGATCTGTGAGCGCACTAAAAGGCCCAACAAGACCAGTCATTCATGAACAAGATCGTGCGCGCGTCCTAGCAGCGTTAGCCGCAGTAGATGCAGTCATCCTATTTGATGAAGACACACCCATTAATCTTATTAATGCCATCCAGCCAGATGTTATCGCCAAAGGGAGTGACTACACAGAAGCTCAAGTGGTTGGCGCAAAAGAAGTAAAGTCTTGGGGAGGTAGAGTAGCGCTGATCGACTTAGTGGCAGGACGAAGCACTAGCGGGATTCTAGAAAAGATTGCCAGTTAAGTTTTGTTGAATGGCTTGTCATGTTTAACCCTGAAAAAATTTTAGTACTTGGCCCCTCATGGGTCGGAGACATGGTGTTGGCACAAAGCCTGTTCAAAATACTTAAGTCACAACATCCAAAATGTACGATCGACGTAGCAGCACCCGCCTGGACACTGCCCTTAATAGAGCGTATGCCGGAAGTCAATCAGGGTATTGCGTTACCATTCAAGCACGGTCAATTTGCATTATTTGAACGCATCAAATTCGGCAAAAGCTTGCGTGTAAATGCCTATACCCAAGCAATTATTCTGACTAATTCATTTAAGTCTGCCATCTTGCCATTTATAGCCAACATCCCTCAACGGACAAGCTTTTTAGGTGAAATGCGCTATGGATTAATTAACGACATTCGACCGTTAGATAAAACCAAGCTACCACGCACAGTTGATCGTTTTGTAACATTAGGTCTACCATCAGAAGCTGACTTACCTAAAGATATTCCGAGCCCAGCACTTATTTCTAGTAAAGAAAATGCAACAACCGCGCTACAAGCATTAGGGTTAAAACCCCCTAAAAACAAAATCTTAGGTTTATGCCCAGGTGCTGAATATGGAGAAGCCAAGCGTTGGCCGGCTGAATATTATGCTGAAGTGGCTAATGTTGCTTTGAAGCTAGGCTGGCAGGTGTGGTTGTTTGGTTCTGAAAAAGATGCTTCAGTAACCGCAAAAATTAACCAACTCACCCAGCAAGAATGTTTAGACTTAGGCGGAAAAACCAAATTGAGTGACGCCATTGATTTAATGTCACTGTGTGATGTCTTAGTAAGTAACGACTCTGGACTAATGCACATAGCGGCAGCCTTAGATAAAAAACTAGTCGCTATTTACGGCTCATCCAACCCTCATCACACTCCACCAATGAATAGTCGGGCAGTGGTGGAGTACTTGGGGCTAGAATGTAGCCCATGCTTTAAGAGGGTATGCCCACTCGGCCACTTGAATTGCTTAAAACAAATTCCAGCTAGCCGCGTGATTACTCATTTAAGCTAATCAGCGCAAAGCTCGCTGATACTACCCAATACCTTAATTTGATTGCTGGCACAAAATTCTGGCCAATCAGCCACTTCAGTCCAATTACTCAGAAATATAAAATCTAAACCAGCTCTTGTAGCAGCTTCATAATCGTACTTACTATCACCCAAATACAAAGCTGGGAACTGCAAGTTTCCGTTGTTCTTTTTACGCGATAACACCTCATCTTTATTGTCTGGACTGCCAAAAATTCCACCATCAAATAGATGGTCTATCTGTCGATCGGCAAACAGTTTACGTAGCTCTTGCTGATCACCTCCAGATAAAATAAACCACTGCGCATTCGGTGTACTTGCACGTAATGACTGCAATCCTGCTGCCATTTCACATTGCATTAACCCCACCTCTAGCTCACGGCCAAACTCATCCAATAAAACTTGTATCGCCTCTTTTGTTGCAGGTTGTCGCAAAATCTCACGCAAATAATAATCAAACTTGTGATATCGCGAAATACCTCCCAAGCGGACATGATAATCAACCAAGGCTTGCGCCTGCGTGTCGGTTGCACCTAAATTCTTGGCCGTACGAAAGTACGCTTTTGATTTCAGTACGTTAGAGTCTAGCACCACGCCATCGCAATCAAATACGATAGATTTATATTGCTGTATTTCTGTATTCAAAATTGATTCCATAAAAAAAGGGTTTAGCCCTTAGAAAAATCTAAGAGCTAAACCCAATTATAAATCAAGTGTTAACCGAAGGTGTTCTTAAGCAGCCTTGATTGCACTCGCTTCTTTAGCTAACTTAGTGATGTGGGCCCAGTCACCACGCGCTACTGCATCTGCTGGCGTTAACCAAGTACCGCCACAAACCACTACGTTAGACAAAGCTAAAAATTGTGGAGCTGAATCAACGGTCACGCCACCAGTAGGACAAAATTTAACGTCACCAAAAGGACCAGAAAAACCCTTAAGCAAGTTAATCCCGCCCACAGCAACCGCTGGGAACAACTTTAAAAAGTAATAATCATCAGCATTCGCCATCATGATTTCAGATCCTGTTGAAACACCGGGCAATAATGGCAAGCCAATTTTACGCGTAAACTGACCCAACTCACTGGTATACCCTGGACTCACAGCAAACTTGCAACCTGCATCTAAGGAAGCCTGTGCATCCTTCAGATTACGCACAGTACCTGAACCCATAATAGCCTCTGGCAAAGCTTTTGCAATCGCTTCCATTCCAGCCAATGCACATGAAGTACGTAAGGTAATTTCTAACACGCGAATACCACCTTCTAATAACGCTGCCGCCATAGGCACAGCATCTTCAACGCGGTTAATAACGATAACTGGAATTACTGGGCCATAGTTGGCTAAATCTAATGTGTTCATGGTTATACCTGTCAAATGAATGTGATAATTGGTTAAATCGAATTGGTAAGAAAGTTGATTGGGACTAACTTAAAAATTTAATCCGTTAAGAAAAATGCTGCGGACCATCAATGTAAAGCAGAATATATTACTCATATTTTAAAGTGTGTCTTACAACCAAGTAATCGCGCCCTCTTCAGCAGATAAGACATTACGTCGCATACCACCAAATAACTCACGCCCAAAGCCATGTGCATTCTGATGGCGTTTAGTGTCAGAGAGCTCAGCCACTTCACGCTCAGCCCATTCATCCTCGTCCACCAGCACATTGACCATACCGACTGTTGCGTTCAAACGAATAATATCGCCAGTACGTACTTTAGCTAATGGCCCGCCAGCAGAAGCCTCTGGGCATATATGAATCGCAGCAGGAATTTTCCCTGACGCACCGCTCATTCGGCCGTCAGTGACAATCGCCACTCTAAAACCTTTATTTTGAAGCACGGCCATTGGCGGTGTTAGTTTATGCAACTCAGGCATGCCATTGGCCTTAGGACCTTGAAAACGCACCACTGCAACAAAATCACGCTCTAGCTCACCGCGATCAAAGGCCGCTAACAACTCTTCTTGCGCATCAAACACAATGGCTGGCGCTTCTATAATGTGGCGGTCTTCAGGCACAGCTGATGTTTTAATCACACTACGGCCTAAATTACCCTTAAGCAAACGTAAGCCACCTGACTCATTAAACGGAGACGCTGCGGTTCTAACAATACTTTCGTCAGGGCTTTCTTTGGGTAGGTCTTTCCAAACTAGCTGCTCATTTTCTTTGCTTGGAACCTTTGCGTAATCACGCAAACCCCCATGAGATACAGTACACACATCAGCAAACATATATCCAGCATCAATCAACTCACGAATCACAAAAGCAGGTCCACCGGCAGACTGAAATTCATTAACATCAGCTTTACCATTTGGATAAACACTTGCCAATAACGGCGTTGTTTTAGCTAAGTGATAAAAGTCAGTCCAGTCAATCATAATGCCGGCCGCACGCGCGATGGCTACCCAGTGAATCAAGTGATTGGTTGAACCCCCAGTAGCCAATAAAGCAACCATGGCATTCACAATGACGTATTCATCTACCAAGCGCCCGATAGGTGAAAATTGATCTTTCTTGGTTTTTTCAAGCACTAATTTAACAGACTCGCGTGTCAACATCTCACGCATACCATCCTGAGGGTGAATAAATGCAGCACCTGGTACATGCAAACCCATCGCTTCCATTAGCATCTGATTACTATTTGCCGTGCCATAAAAGGTACAAGTCCCAGCACCATGGTAAGCCGCAGACTCTGAGGCTAATAACTCCTCACGTGTCACTTTTCCTTGGGCATATTGCTCGCGCACCTTAGATTTGGACGTATTATCAATACCGGTACTCATAGGGCCCGCAGGCACAAATACACAGGGCAAATGACCAAATTGCAAGGCCCCAATCAATAAGCCTGGCACGATTTTATCGCAGATACCTAACAGCAAAGCTGCATCGAACACATCATGCGATAGTGCAATAGCGGTACTCATTGCAATCGTATCGCGACTAAATAATGAAAGCTCCATACCAGGCTCGCCTTGCGTTATACCATCACACATCGCTGGCACACCACCGGCTACTTGAACAGTTGCACCATATTTATGGGCCTCGTGACGAATAATATCTGGGTAATTTACATAAGGCTGATGCGCTGAGAGCATTTCATTGTAGGCAGTCACAATAGCAATATTAGGTGCCTTCTCCACCACTACACGAAACTTATCATTAGCTGGCATCGCAGCAAAGGCATGCGCCACATTCGCGCAACCCAAACGATCAGCGCCACGCTGCCTATTGACGATATCATCCAAACGATGTAAATATGCCGTGCGTGTTGGCCGGCTCTTCTCAATAATGCGTTCAGTAACTTCTAAATGGGATTGCTTCATTTTTATGTAAGACCAAAAGTATTGTTAAACATAACTGATTATCCCCAATGCACGGGCTACCGTCAAACGAATGATGGTTAGTGAACCTAAACCATAACAATATTATGCCCATTTAAGGCATAATCATCACAAACTAGCTTAGACTTCTCTCTTAAGTTCGCTTACTAAAGTTTAATAATTATGTTTAAAATAAAACTTAAAGAAATTTTGTCGAAGTTAATTGGACTTAAACCAAACTTAAATCGACTTCAAAGTTATGAGCGTCAACAAGCTAAATTCATCAAGCTTTACCCAAACTTCAAAATCGGTAGAGCAAGCTATGGCATTCCAATTGTCCATGACAACCATGAGGGCAGTGCACTAAAAATAGGTGCTTATTGCTCTATCGCAAGTAATGTTCAAATATTTCTTGGTGGACAACATATAATAAACTGGGTGAGCAATTATCCTTTTCCATTTTTCTTTAGAATGAATCCGATTTATAAGGAAATCTATACAGAGAGAGGTAGCCGCGGTGATGTGGTAATAGGAAGTGATGTATGGCTGTGTGCCAATTGCATTATTTTATCTGGCGTAACTATAGGGCACGGAGCTGTTATCACAAATAGTGCTGTCATTAGCCGCGATGTGCCTCCCTTCGCCGTGATGGCTGGCAACCCTGCCAAATTAATAAAATGGCGCTTTGATGAAGGGACCAGAAAAGCTTTGTTAGAATACGCATGGTGGGATTGGCCAGAGCATGAAGTTAATGAAATATTAAATAAAATTTGTAATGAAGATTTAAATGATTTTATCAATTACGCAAGTACTCGAAATCTTTAAAAAAACAAAAAGTCTGCTCGGAAAAAATGGTATGTATAAAAACAGTTTCAGCTCCTCAACTTGTAAACTAGATTCTTTAGTTAAGAATTCTTTTATTTTCTGCGTGGTAATCTCACCTTTATTTTTACTAACAGTTTCTGGGTGGATGACACGCATAGTAGTTATTTGTGCATTGCTGGCAATGGTTTTTTCGTATAAAAATAATAGCAAAAAATATGAGATTACATGCAACAGCAAAGTAACTTATTACAAAAGAATTCTTTTCATTACACTATGCTCACCCATTTTAGCAATACTCCTAGGACAATTATTTAGAGGTCAATATGAGTGGCCATACTACGATAGCCCCGCGCATATTTTAATCTGTATATTCATATTGTTAGCTGCCACAAAGACAAGCCCTTACTTAGTTAAGTGGATGAGCTATTCATTTCCAATGGCGAACTTATTTGGATTAATTAGCATACTTCATAATCCCAACTTATTCTGGGGATCAGCCCGACTGTCCACGCACGCCTTAGATCCACTAGATTTTGGAAGTCTAAGTCTAACATTTGCTTTAATTAGTCTGGTTTCTATCAAACTACATGACAACGACTCGAAATGGTTAATTGTTTACAAATTAATTGGATTTGTCTTAGGTGTTTATTTATCTATACTTTCAGGAAGTCGAACTGGCTGGCTGGCAGTGCCGATTATTTTTGTTTTGTGGCTATATTACGACCATGTGAAAATTAGATTACTTACGAAAATAGCTTCAACTCTCATTATAATTGTCATGATTTTTTCCAGTTACTTTTTCTCTTCAAATGTACATCAGCGCGTAAATGACACAACCAAAGACTTATCTAGTTACCAATGGAACACTAGCAAACCAAACGACTACACCTCTGTCGGGGCAAGAATATCTTTTATTAGAATTGCGGCTTATTTATTTGAAAAAAAACCACTTAGTGGCTGGGGAGATGGTAATTTCGGAAGCGTAATCAATGACCCTGCGCTAAACTTCTCTTTGCCAGAGACAAAAAAAATGGCACTTGGTGCTGGATTTCATAATGATATTACAGCAAATATGGTGCGATCTGGCATTTGGGGTTTGATTGCTACGATAGCCTTATTTTTAATACCCGCTATATTTTTTATGCAAAACTTGAAAAGTGGCTTTAAAAAACAGAGTGATGTGGCTTTTCTTGCGCTAACATTTTTAACCTGCCAATTTATGAGTAGCTTAACTATGGAAATATTCAATCTAAAATATTCTGCATCTCTCTATGGGCTAATGATCGCGATCTTTTGTGGTCAAATTATATATGACATGTCTAAACAATCTAATATTAATAATGGTGAAAAAAAATGAATTCTCAAAAATATGCCATTACCTTTGCCTGTTACAATCAAGTTGAATATACAAAAATGTGTATAGACAGCATGATTAAGCATGGGCTAGATTTAAGTCGCCTTGTCGTCGTAGATAACGCTTCAACTGACAGTACGAGGAGTTACCTTGAAACGCTACCTTTAGGTGGGCATATTTTCAATAAAACTAATCTTGGCTGTGGTGTGGCCTGGAATCAAGGTGCTTTAGCTCTACAAGCTGAGTGGACAATCATTATGAACAATGATGTGATTGTCACTAAAAACTGGATTGAAAATCTCATTGAAACTGCCGAGAAAAAAAATCTTAAAGTGATATCACCCTCCCTAATTGAAGGCCCCTTGATCAAAGATGTCCTTGATTATGATCTAGATGCTTTTGCTGATAACGCCCACTTAAAAATGCAAAATGCAATGCGCTATAACGGACATCATGCCGTCTGCTTAGCCGTTCATCAGTCAGTATGGCTGGAAGTTGGGTATTTTCAACCAATCCCAAAGTTGCTGGGTTTTGAAGATACCATGTTTTTTAACGAATTGAAAAAAAACAATATAGTCGCGGGGATGACTGGCGCTTCTTGGTTACATCATTTTGGTTCAATTACACAAAGTGCAATGAAACAAGAAAGAGGGTTATCTCAAAAAGATGGCTTAGGCTATCGGTATAACTATCGTTTATTAAAGCAAAGCTGGCTAACGCGGAAATTTAATAAAATTAAGAAAAATCGTTTATTAAAATCATGGCTACATCAAGAACTTAGTCAATATGGCATGACTATGCACGGCTCGCGAATTCAAGGTGATTTTGTTTGGCAATAGCGATGAACAGCAACAGTCTTTCAGTCATTATTATCACCAAAAATGAAGCGCATGATATTCGCGATTGCTTAAACTCAGTTGTTTGGGCTGATGAAATCATTGTATTAGACTCAGGCAGCACCGATGAAACACTTAAAATCGCGAGGGAGTTTACCTCCAATTTATACCTATCCAACGATTGGCAAGGATTTGGCATACAAAAAAACCGCGCCTTGGCATATGCGACTAAAGACTGGGTTTTGTCATTGGACGCCGACGAGCGTGTAGATAGTAAGTTAAAACAAGAGATTCAGAAAATATTGAAATCTCCAAAGTTTGAAGTGTATTTCATCTCTAGACTATCAAGCTTCTGTGGTCGATTTATTCATCACTCAGGGTGGCGACCAGATTATGTAGCGAGGTTATTTAAACGCGGTAGCGCCCAATTTAGCAACAACTTGGTTCATGAAAGTTTAACTTTTAATAAAGCCAGTAGCTCACTAAAACAGCCCTTACTGCACCTAAGTTATAAAAATCTAGATGAAGTGTTAGATAAAATGCATCGCTATGCAATGCTGGGTGCAACAGAATTACATGCAAAGAATAAACGTGCAACACTACTTGGTGCGGTTGGGCATGGTATTTGGGCTTTTATTCGCACATATATAATTCGACTTGGATTTTTAGATGGCCCATCAGGACTCATGTTGGCGATTAATAATGCTGAAACCACTTACTATAAATACTTACAGCTTTATTTTCTAAGCAAATAACGCACCCACCCTTATACGCAAAGCTCAGGTTATACAAAATGCATTCAACCTTCCTCACCACTGCCCCTGCTTTTAACAAATATGCTAACTTAGCACCGCCTAGAGAAGTAGTGTTCTCAATCATGATTCCGAGCTGGAATAATTTGGAGCTTCTAAAAACCTGTATTGATAGCCTTAGAAAAAACTCACGCTATTCACATCAGATTATTGTGCACTTAAATGAGGGTTCTGATGGATCGCTAGTATGGGTAACAGAACAAGGTTTAGACTTTACATATTCAGCTGAAAATATTGGTATTTGTTATGCTATGAACCTAGCAAGAACATTGGCTAATAGCGATTTACTTGTTTACTTTAATGATGACATGTACGCGTGCCCTGATTGGGACTTTTGGTTATATGAGGAAGTAAAAAAACAGGACTCACCCTACTTCTTCTTGTCTAGCACTATGATAGAACCACGTGAGACTGGTAATTCATGCGTCATTGCACCATTTGACTTTGGAAGCAACTCCATCGACTTTAATGAGCCAGCCCTTCTTGAAAACTTTGCCATACCAGTAAAGGCAGATTGGAATGGTGCCACTTGGCCACCCAGCGTACTCCCCACTATACTTTGGGATTTAGTGGGTGGTTACAGTACTGAATTTTCACCAGGTATGTACTCAGATCCAGACTTCTCGATGAAACTTTGGGAATTTGGCGTGCGCAACTTTAAAGGTGTAGGTAAAAGTCGTGTGTATCACTTTATGTCAAAATCCACGGGAAAACTAAAGTTTCGAAAAAATGGAAGCCATTTGTTTTTACGTAAATGGGGAGTGAGTTCCAATGTTTTCACTAAATACTATTTACGCAGAGGTCAAGCTTGGACTGGCCCTCTAGAAGCCCCATTAAATTCAAGCACGCTAAGGCTAAAGCTTTTGCTCAGCAAAATAAAGCGGAAGCTCATTTAATTCATGTTTGCTAATAAAGCTCCTCCAAAAAAGGTATTGCTCATCGCCACACAACAAATAGGTGATGTTTTACTTTGCACGCCCTTGCTTAAGTCAATGCGTATGGCTTGGCCTAATGCTATTATTGACGTATTGGTATACAAAAATACTAGCGGGATTTTGGCGGGTAATGCTGATTGCAACAAACTCATAGAAAGTGACAACCATCCAAACTTAAGCGCCTACTTAAAGCTATTAAAAACGATATTTAAACAATACGATCTTGCCGTAACCACACAAGGGAATGATAGGGCTCATCAATACGCATTCTTAGCCGGTAAAACGCGTGTTGGCTTAATCCCAAACCTTAACCGCAAACATTGGTGGAAAAAAATATCCTGCAAGCGCTGGAGTCTCTTAGAAGAAGAAAACACCCATACCGTGGTTCAAAACCTACTTCTAGCTGATCTTATGGGCATTAACAGGCAATATGAATTAACAGCCCCAAATCTTAGCTCTGCAGATGCCTTGCTTCGACTAAATCAATTATTAAACTTCAGCTTATTAGATACGGCTTATACAATTCTTCATCCACTACCTATGTGGCAGTATAAGCGCTGGACTGACGCGGGTTGGATTACCTTAATTCAGCACCTACTAGATAAAGGACATCAAGTTATTATTACTGGTGGGCCAGCAATTGCAGAAATAAATTATGGAGAAAATCTAGCTAAAGCTTTCTTAGGCTCCCCCTTTGGCAAAGTAATTAGCTTGGTAGGGAAAACTAGCTTTGCGGAAATGACTACTTTATTAATGCAGTCAAAGCTATATGTGGGTCCAGATACAGCTACAACACACCTTGCTGCAGCATGTGGAACACCTACTTTGGCAATCTTTGGCCCAACCAACCCAGTCAAATGGGCGCCTTGGCCGTTTGGATATCAACAACAAAAAAGTCCTTGGCAGCGTTACTCGTCAAAATATCAACTAGTCAATAATGTCATGCTACTTCAGGGTAGAGGAAACTGTGTACCTTGTCATAAGGCAGGATGCGATAATCATAACAACAGTCACAGTCAATGTTTAGATGAGCTACCAGCGGAGCGTGTCATTGAGGCATTATCCGTACTTCTCAAATCTCAATCTGCTGTATAGCCCCTAACACCTTTTCCAGACTGGGCGGACTGGCTGTATCCCCCAAATTTTTAATATTAGCTGACCAGTAACCCTCAGTTTTCCAACGCGGAGAGTCGCAATATATCTCTATTGTGGGTTTGTACATAATAGCGGATAGATGCGTAAGCCCTGTATCAACTCCAATCGTCATCTGTGCACCTGCAATGATTGAAAAAGCCTGTTCTAAACTAAACGCCTCGGGCACTACCGACCCTGGAATTTTTTTACTTAGTCTTTGACTGACTTGTTTTTCTTTAGCATCGCCCCAAGGCAAAATAACCCGCTTACCTTGGGCAGAGATAAATTTTCCAACCTCAACCCAATGACTTTCATCCCACTGTTTTGAAGCGCGTGCTGTGGCATGAAAGAACAGCACATAAGGTTGAGTAAACTGCTCACTAATGTCACTGCTTTTTTGAGCAAGTTGTTGCACAAAGGTTTGTGGGTAAAATTGTGGCTGTGAAGTTTTCATATCAGGCTGAATAACATTCATAGCTACTGCTACCACTAGCCTTGATCGATCTACAGCGTGGCAGTGTTTAGGTACGTGGACACATTTGGTATAGAACCAGCGCGACATAGGTTCGTAACCAGAGTCTTCAGTTGCATTCGCTAGTCCAGCAATAACCGATCCGTGACTGCGTTTTGTTAATCGCGTTATTAATGCGGCTTTTAATAAACCTTGCGTTTCAATCACCATATCGTATCTGATTGCACGCAGATTTAGAAAAAATGCACTTAGTTCTAAACGTGTATTTTTATTCCAAAGGCTTTTCTTCCATCGGCGCATGGC
>Ga0364859_10507_pt1 | contig 18962 bp, 13 predicted proteins | sample ExccelAu500001D3_FD_206911 | JGI IMG/M metagenome (GOLD analysis project Ga0364859, IMG submission 206911) | Enriched cells from Trout Bog Lake Hypolimnion, Wisconsin, USA - BchlTB.Aug20.5000.01 .D3 | ecosystem: Environmental > Aquatic > Freshwater > Lake > Hypolimnion/Profundal zone | place: USA...
AATTAATGTCTTTTTTTATCTCACTCAATGCTTGTGTTATGCTTAAATCATAAAACTCATTAAATGCTTTGTTAAGTTGAATCATCGATTCCTGGTCGGTGCTTTTAAAGAAATCCAATAAATTATCAGCCCAGTCCAATATATTCTGTCTGGGTCTGCCCAGAGTATGTTTTAAGGAAGCAAATTCATTAAAGTTTGACGAAGATTTAGCATGTGCAAGTTCATTTCTTTCATTCTGAAGCTGTTTAATTTTATCGGATAGTTCGTGTAATCCTGAAACTTTAGCTAATTGTTCCTGTATGCTTGGTAATTGAACTTTAATATTCAATAAGTCCTCTCTTCTTATGGTAGGGATTGCACTCCCAACTTTCAGAGATTCGGCTTGTTCTTCAATTTGCTCTCCGTAAAATTCATTAATTAAATAGTCAGAATTAACTTTTGTTTCATCAGGTAGAAAAGCAACAATATCAGAAGGGATGTAAATTGGGGTTCCCGAATATTGAAAATATGTTGGTTTAAATGATTTCCATCTAATTGCCAGCAAAATGCAAGATTCCTCTATTTTACGAGCATGACTGGGAACTTTTGTATCCTCAATTGCAGAAATATTCAGTTTATTTTGAATTTTATCATCTGATAAATCACGAATCCTAATAAATCTCCCAATACTGTTTTCGTCTGTTCGACTTCCTTTAATATAATCTCCAATACGACCCAATTTCGTTCCATAAAATTCTTTTTGAAAATATCTAGGTACATTTAGATTGTAATCGTATTTACGAATTTGGTCATTGGTGACAAATCTTATTGAATCAGATTCCTGATTCAAACTTAACGCAGAATTAAGGGCAGGGTAGTTTAACAAACTTTTTCTTTCTTCAGAATTTAGGATAAATTTCTGAGCATCAACAAACCTTACCTTATCAGAAATAGTTTTGTCTTTATTTATGACAATAATTGCGAAAGGGATGCCCGTATGATTTAATAAGCCACCTGGGAAAGAAATTATGGTATCTATTAAATCATTATCTGCAAGTTCCATTCTTAACTGTTTCTCAGGACCATTAGAGAAAAATACAGAAAGAGAAACCATCGCAATTACTTTTCCTGTTTCATTAATTGACTCCAAGCCTTTCTTAATAAAGAAATGTTCAAATGTACTAAAGTGGCCGATTTCATAATGAAGATGCTTAGGGATTCGTACACCAAATGGAGGATTTGCAATTACTAAATCAAAAGAATTTGGTTCTCCTAACCAATTATTTATTGAATCGCCCAATGAAAATGATGCATTTTCAAATCTTTGATAGGCCATAAGTCTTAATGTTCCGAGTGCCCATATCCGAGAATTAATTTCCTGTCCAATATAGTTTTGACCACTATCCATGAACACACCAAAAGACCCAATACCTGCAAATGGATTGTAAACAGATGCATTTTCACCTAATTGGGATAGTCCCCACATTAGTCTTCTAATTTCGTATGGTAGAATAAATTCGCCTGTTTCTCTCCCGTGGATTGCAGAAATTTTGTAAAGGATAAAATCGAAAATTTCCGAAAAATTTTGCTTTAAGACTTCCTGGTTTAATGATTCATAAATTTGAATAAGTCTCCTTATTGAATCATCGGGAATTTTATTTAAAACAGGAGTAAAATATTCCGCAATAGTGCTATAGTTTAAGCTTTTATTGTGTTTGGTGTTACTAATACATCGTTTAATCTCAGATTTGACATCATATGGGGCGGGTAAAATTATATTGTCAAGAATTCTATCTTTTTGTAAGGAAAGTAAAAAAAGAACCACGTAAAAATCCGTGGCATTTAAACTACCACGTATGACGTCAAACGAATGCCACACTTTATTGGTGATGTCGGGAAATGGACTATAATCTTCTATCTTATACTCTTTAACCATAAATAAAAACTGTATTACAATGCAATCTTAAAAACAACCTGTGCAGTATACGTGCATTAGTCAATAATATTTTTTTAATGCTTGTTCTAATTTGTCCTTAATTTGACTCCTAAGTGATTCTGGTTCTTCTATTTCAATGCCATCCATGTATGAAAATAAGCTTGAAATTATCTCATGATTCAATTGAACGGATATTTCTATTTCCACATCATTTTCATTTTTAGACTTAACTTTCTGTGAACCATGTATTGGCTTACTCTCAATATATGGCCATAAATCACGGGCTACTTTTATTAAAACTTTTTGAGGAATATCATTTTGTTTTACCGTAACTCCAACAACATCTTCAAAAAATTCTTCAAAGTCAATTTCTAAATTTTCAAGATAATCTTTTTGAACCTCAGAAACAGAAAAGATTCTGTCAAGAGCGAAATTGGATAAGGCATTATAATTTTCATTAAATCCGAATAAGAACCAACGATTATTAAATTGCTTTAGATACCAAGGATGTATTATGGATTCAACTTCCACCGTTTGCCGATAACCCTTATAGGCAATACGAAGAACTTTTTTATTTTGAATAGCACTAAATAATTCAGTAAAATAATTTAAGCCTTTTAGGTATGGATTCTGTTCAAAGCCAACAAAGGCACTGGTTTCACCACTTAATTTAAAAGTATCTTCAATTCTTACAAGTAATTCCTCTATCCATTCGAACTGAGGCATCCCTTTAAATCGGGTTAATATTGATAAGGTTTCTTTTAACTGTTCCGCCTCAAACTGATTAATAGTTTGATTTTTAATTGAATAATGAGAATCAGAATATCTGTAATACACTCTTTTACCATCCTTTAATCTTTCTAATGGAATTGACCAACCCTGCTCGCTTTCCATAAAATTAATATCTTCAAAAATCTGTCTACGTTTGATTCCATCAGTTATTCCAGCATATTCATATAGTGATAAGTTACATGCTTCAATTAGGTCTTCAATAAAATATCTTCGACCAAAATTACCGAAACATCGGTCTAAAGAATGATATCGAATTGTTGCATGTTTGTTAGTTGCCATTGTTTTTGGTTTGAAATACTATATTGACTAAAATTCAAATGTTGAATTATATGACAGTCTGATAAAAAGTATTTCATGGTTTTTTTTATACTCCAACATCTGTTGGACTTGTAATCTCAAAATTACATAATTATGACGATAATTAGGTCTGTTAATTTATATTTCTATAATAGGGATGTTCAATTTCAATATTGCTTCACAACTTTGCAAAATAAAAAGAGTTTTTGTACTCAAGAAATATTTCTTGGTTTTAATATCCTGTTAATGATAAAGTTCCGCGACATTTATTTACAAAATAATTTTTGAAACAATATTCTCCTCTGGCCGGGTCTTCTTGCATTTTCAAAAACAAACGGTACAAATCCTCTTTTAGGACGCAGTTGTTTTTCAACCTGTTCTGCCAATAAAAGAACTTCGATTCTTTCATGTGTTGGTTAGCGCAATTATCACGAACAGTCAGACCTGATTCCAGATACCCTTAATAGATCGATAAAAATTGTCTCTCTTTTAACATCGCTTGACTTTAAATGAGAGCCAAACTTAAGACTCAAAAAGACTAGTTAAAATACGGGGTTCACCCAATGCTTAAAGCATAATCAATGGAAGCCAAATATTAGTAATTTAATAGATTGTTTTTACTGCATCCACTTTTCTACGAAGGTTAAAAATCTCTCGTATCTTGGTATGTCAGATAAGTCGTTATTCGCCCTATTTATAGCATTTTTAATATATTCCTTAGCTTTGGCTCCATTCAGTTGATTTGCATACCCTTGTGCTATTAAATATTGGTAATTATGTTGCTGACCTTCTGGTTTTTTCCTTTCAATTAATTTGATTCCTTCTTCGGCCAATTCTTTAACTTTGGACCTTCTTTGAATATCTTTAATTGGATCATATTCCTTCGAGGTTCTGAGAACAGATGACCAATTTATTAAAAACTCACCGATAAATATATTAAATTGTTCACCTTCATTAAATTTCAACAATGCTCGACAACATTCATATGCTCTGACATAATCAGGATGGGGATCTATGGAAAGATATGTTTGAATCAATAAAATTAAAACTTTGGGGTCTCGTTTGCCAAGTTTATTCATCTCATCATCTATTTTCTTTAAAATATCAATAGCTTGTTTTAGCTCCCTTTTACGATCTTTAAGAAACAATGCATAATGATATCGCAGTAAGAATGAGTTTGGACGCTTTTTTAATTCTTCTTTTAAAAAATACTCAGCATATCCATCGCCGGTATCTTTGTAAACATTGAATATTTGAACTATTTCCAATTCCACTGTTGCAAAATCCATTCGCTGATCTGGTGTTAAATTATTAGATATATTCTTTCGAATAACATCCGTAACTTCTTTATAATCTACCGATAGGCTTTTTGCCAACAATCCTATTTGACAACTCACTCGATATTTCTCTTCAATTCCAATGTTCAGTTTATCAATACATAAAAAGTTTAATAAATTTGGTATGTGCTTATTTATTTCATTTATTGGAATTTCAAGAATTAAAGAAATTTGCCTCGCCGAAATTGGTTCACCCATAATCTCAAGTAATATTAAAATTTTAAGATAACAATCATCTTTTTTAAGATTAGATAAAATCTCAGAGTAACTGAATTTTATTACTTCATTTGATGACTCGGACAATCCTCTTATTATTTCATTAAGTGGAACTTGAAATTCGAATATCTGCCCTAAGCAATGCTTAATTACTATTGGGATGCCTGAAGTCGCTTTGTATATAAGAGAACATTGTTCAGCCGTTAATGGCTCATGTGAGTTCTTATATCTTTCATAAACACTTTTAATAAGCAGATTTGACTCTTTTGCTTCCAGACCCTCAAGTTTAATCTGATAATATCCGCTCGGAATTAATTCACGTGAAGTAATTATTACTTTGAAATTATTCGGGAGATGTTTAAGTCTCTTCTTTACGTCACTTCCAAAGAATTCAATTATTTTATTAGTTTCAGCCTTTGCAACCGTTTCAAAATTATCAAGAATCAATAATATTTTGTTTTCTTCCATTAAGCCAAAAATCAAATCCTTAAGTTCATCTTCAATATACTCATCAACATCTTCATATTCGAAGAAAGTGAGCATTATCTGCATTATATTCTTGAGTGATTCAAATTGTTGAGTACTTGATATAGTAGAATTTTGTTCCCAATTGTAAAAGTTTGATTTAGCTGAAACCCATATTATGTTATCATACAAGATATTCTCAAAATCAGTCTCTTCGTATAATAGTTTACTCAACTCGATCAATAATGCAGTTTTACCAACTCCACCAGGACCATAAAGAATTCCATTCTGGTTGGGTATTTCTATAATTTCTTCCCGAATCTTTGCAATTTGCTTTTTCCTCCCTATAAATTGAGAACTACCTTGGGAGGGAGTATTTGCTCTAATTTTATTTGCTGAATTGGTGACAGTTGTAACCTTTGTCCAGAATAATAACTGAGAATTATTTGATGTAGAAGAACTATAAACAGAACGATTAAATTTCTTTCTGGATTTAATCGTATGAGTTTTATCATTAGTAAAAGAAAAATACTGGTATCCTGATGCTTTAGTTTTTTTATAATAATATGGCCTATCTTCTATTAAAAGAATAAAAGGTGAAAGATTGTAAGCCTTCTTTTTCCCTTTGCTGGCGGTTAAAATGATTTCTGTCTTTTCATTCCATTGTTCTTCATACCAATCTTCGAGTTTTATACTTTCATTTGAATCAATTATTTTCCCTTCAAAATATGTCCTAGTGTTTATAGAAATAATCTTTTCGTCATTTTTTGAATAGATCTTATCAATTTGTTTGTGTTTAATCTCGGAAGTTAATATTGGGGATAAATTAGTAATCAATGACTCAAAGGCATCTTGCCAATCTTTTAAATTTAAACCCAAAATAAGGTGACTATCTTCAATACGAGCCATGATATTAATTAAATGGGATGATTCGTTTCTGACTTTTGTAAAATCATTAACTATATTTAAAAGTGTTCTTTTTGTATTTGGATTATATACAGTCTTAGCAGCAAATTCTTTCGGTTCTTCCAAAGTTTCAAATAGACTTGACAAATCATTAAGATAGTTACTAATTGGTCCAAGAAGAATTAGATTTTCCATGGCTTTTTTCATTTCTATCAATTCGACAGGCGCGGTATCGTCTATTAAGTAGAAACAATTTTTTGCTAATTGAGATATTGTTCCCATAGATGGGGCAACAAATCCTTGCTTTAATAATTCATTAATAGGTTGAGTTTTCTTTTTATAAGCATCATCTTCTTTAATTAAACGCTCCTCAAAGACTCTAATAGTGGATACGATAAACAACTGGAGTGAAAACTCAAGGATATTAATGGTAGAATTAAATAAATCAGAGTACTGTCTGGATAAAGGTTTGTTGGAATCCAATGCATTACTGATAAATGTGCTTATGCCAGGAATAAAATTTTTCGAATCCATTTTATTATGTTTAGATATTATAATATTGATTTATTTATTATTAGTAGTTGAAGCATGTTAAATATTACATTGTAATTACGTCAATATTTGTTTTGTCGCATAAAACTTTGTGTATATTTCCATTTAAAGCAAGCAATGAATAAATATATTCCTATTCTCCAGTCCATTGAACAAATCCATTCATCAGCGTAGTTTTTCCATTTCCGCACAGACTTTCACAATAAATATTTTGCTTGTATTATTTTCATCAAATTGCTGTATCACTACAAAAGGTCTTTCTTGTTGTAAGTTTAACTGAAAATCAAAATATTTATAATAGTCATTCATCTATCTTCATGGTGTGTTGTTAAAAATACAATTATTTGGTATACCTTGATTTGGGTATAAGCTAATGCAAATTGACAATATGCCACAAGTGAGCCTTAAAAACTTTTAAAAAGTGCGACGGGTTAGTATATTTCCTTTCTTATTTCTATTAATCTATTTAGTCTTATCTCATTGTCAGGTTGTTGCCTTCTAATACATGAACGCTAAATCTAAATAAACGCATCAAGTCACAATTATTTGCTAATTTCGATCAATAAAAACAACCAATTATGTTTATTCCAGATTTTATTTAACTGGTGCAAAACTTATAAAAGCCGGATAAAATAAAATACCCGCTGATTTATATGTTTATTCTTACAATTAAATTTTTTGTTTAAAATTAATTAAACTTACTTGAATTTTATCCGGAATATTTCTTTTTTACATACAATTTTGAAGATGATTGCTTTATATTAACAGGTGTAGTCATTTCAGCAATAAGTGTAACATAAATAAAAAACGAACAAAAAAAGGGAGCAACGCTCCCAATTTTCAAAGGTCAATCAGATCTTCAACTTCCCGGACTTTAGTGTCAAGCGTCCGTTTCATCTCGTCGATGACGGTGTTGATCACTGCGGAGTTTGAGGTTCTGAACTCATTTCCTGCAGCATCACGAAGCTGAATGGATGAGCTAAGCCCATCAGCACCCAGTTGGAAAGTTTGCAACTTCCTGCGGCTTTCGTTTAAGATCCGGTAGCGGTCGATCAACAAACTCAAATCTTCGACCTTCTGAATCCGTTCATCCAGGGAAAGTTTCCGGGGAACAACTACCGGCTCTGGCTTCACAACTGTTAAAACAACGGTTTCAGGAACTTCGGTAGCAGTAATAGCTACTTCTTCAACCAATTCAATTAGTGCAACCGCTTCTTCACGGGTTACTGCGGAACCATTATTCTTACTCATAATCATCTACTGCTGCCCTGCAGGTTTATTTTGGCATCTGGCTCGCCGGTTATAATTAAATGACGTGCATTTAATATTGAGCCAGGCGGATTGTGTCAAGGGCGAATGTCAGTTTATCAACCGGTCAATGAGTGGAGTCAAATTGCCGGTTGGGAAACTGAACAAGCACGAAGTGCCGGGAGGCAATACGCCAAAAGATTAATTGGTATTGCTGGACGGCCCTTTACATTTCCGGCTGGCGATCAATAACTTTGTGCGTAATTTGAGTGTAAAAGGGTATTTCTCAGAGAAAAAATCGAACATAAAAAAACCCTGATTAGAGGGTTTTTTCATCTTTAGAAGGGAAGATCGGCTACTTCATCGATGCTCTCCTTTACTTTTTTAGCCGGCCTTTTCATTTTTGTTTCCGGTTTGTTTTCTTTTTCAGTTTCCGGCTGTTCGGCCACTTCTTCTTTGCGGCTTACATAGACTGTAAATTCGCGACCGAACTGGTCTGCTGTTTTCATTTTTGCAACTTCGAAAGTGGCGTAAGTTTCGCCGTTGAATTCGTAAGAGAGATCATTCAGATCATCCATGTTTACGGTAACTTTGATAATTTGAAGACCTTCTACCTGTTTGCCTTTTCCTACAAAATGTTTTTGAAACTTTTTCATGATACTTAATTTTAAGTGAAAATTATATGCAAGATTTTTAAAGGGTGTCACTGAAGGGCAGTCAAGAAACCGTGGAATACCGCAAATGAACGCAGGGCTGAGGATATGCCGCGAAAGTTCTTGAATGAGGGGACTGTTACCGGATGGGGCATTCTATCTTCGCATTGAATTTGATTTAAAATATCAATGAAATAGGATCAATCTACAGTTGGGAAAGGGTTAGGTTAAGGGATCAATCCAAAGTTACCCCATGGATGAGCTGCACTCTGCAGAAGATAATGGTGAGGACGGCTCACTGTTGTAAAAAAACAGATCAGTTTGGGAATTGCCAGGATAAGTTGTAAAGGTGGTGACTAATCGATTGAAAAATTACTGGACTGCGAAAATTGCCGGATTGTAAGTGTTGCATTGAAGGTTGCAGATCCCCGGTCAGAAGAAAAAAGCAATCAGGGTTTGCCCAGGGAGATTTTGAAGAACAAAAAAATACCGCTGTGCGGAGGCTTTATTTGCTCTCCTGCACAGCGGATTAATTAATTTGCGTATGGATTTCCGCATCCATTATAGACTTCTTCGTCTGCGGCTGAAGAAAGGAATTGCCGGTAAGAAGCCTCACCGCAAGTCATACAGAATACTTCCCGGGATGATGGCCAGTAGTAGATATTGACACCTTTGGCTAGTTTAGCCCTGCATTTTGAGCAGCAAGAGGTAAACTTCGCTTTGATCATTCTTGGATCATTGGCATATCTTGACATTCGATTGACCGATGCCTTTCGGATTTATTTTGGCAACTGGCACGCCATTGTTAATATTAAATTCATTAGGAAATCGCAAGAAATGCTTGTATTTATTTGAATTATAACTTCTTAGAAGCTTTACCCATTCGCCGGTGATTGTAATATCTGATGAAAAACCTTCAATTGTTTTGTAAAAAGCGCTGTCATAAGCCGGATTTTTGTTGATGTACTGCTTCATATTCTTGATAATGGCACGATGTAATCGTTCAAATCTGCGCTGATAAAAGGACATTTCTTCCAGAAACTGATTTTCTGTCAATGATTTTGCCCCCTGCCCGGGGGACTTATTGTGGCTTCTGGCACGCCGGTTAATTAATGTTCTAATCTTCATCCGGAAATAGGATGGTAATAGCCGGGGATGGATCATCCAGATCAAGTGGACCAATCACAGCTCTGAGGGTGACTTCCCGGAGCAGCCGGTTCCCTTCGCAGACTTTCTCGTATTTGGTCCAATCACCTTTATCGGGAAGCTGGCAGCAGAACCCGAACTTCAATTCTGCACCTGAACATCTTCGGGCTGCGAGAGAAAACATATACAGGATATCCCATAACCGACCTTCCTCACTCTGATGAGGCATATCAAATGGAACCAATACATACTTGTCATAAACTCCACGTGTCAGAAAAACGGGAAATTTGATCCCTGCCTCTTTGGCCGTATCCGGACTAATTGGTACCTGAATTCCATCGGCAACAGCTTCCATCCTGGTGTAACTCGAAATAATCTTCCAATCGTTTAAATCCATAATCTATTGCCTGTGCCCTCAGGACTTATTGTGGCATCCGTCCGTCAGCTGACGGACGGACTTTGTCTGGCACGCCGGTTTGTAAATTATCGTTTAAAGAATACCTTCATCGGCCATGGAGTAATAGCCTTCAGAGGAGAGAATCAGATGATCAAGCAGGGGAATTTCAAGGATAAGACCGGCCTCTTTGAGATTCTGGGTAATCTTTCGGTCTGCTGAACTAACTTCCAGATTACCTGACGGGTGGTTATGCGCAACTATGATTGAAGTAGCACAGGCTTTCAATGCGACCTGGAAAACAACCCGGATATCTATAATTGTTCCGGTCATACCCCCTTTGGATATCTGATGGTATCCAAGAACCTGGTTCTGGCGGTTAAGCATGAGCATATACATGAATTCAATATGGTCATATGCTGGCCAGAATAATTTGAAAGCGCAGTAGGACTCAGTTGACCCGGTAATTTTCATACGGTCACGCGCTTTGATAATGGAAGAATAAGAAATCTGAACTTCGGAGATAATCTCTGGAATCATACGTTTTGACCGCTGCCTTGCGGGTTTATTAGGGCATCTGGCTCGCCGTTACAGTTAAATTAATGAGCTTACCAGATTGAGCCGGGCGGATTCTGTCAAGGGCGAATGTCAGTTTCTGCCTTTCATTTCGTCCGTCAATTGACGGATCAATGACCGAAGGCAGAAACTGAACTAGCACGAAGTGCCGGAAGGCGATACGCCAAAAGTTTAGCTTGTATCGCCGGACGGCCCTTTACATTTCCGGCTGGCGATCAATAAATTTGCTCGGTAATTTGAGTGTAAAAGGAAACTTCCTCAAAAAAACGACGAACAGCTGAGAATGAAAGGGCATAAAAAAAAACCTCCTGAGAGGTTTTGAAGGAAAGTGTAGAGTTTAATTATTCTCATATTTTGCGAGAAGTTCCTGTGCCATCTTTTCTGTTAATTCAGGGTTTGAATCATATTCCTCATTTTCTGCATTCCAGGTTGTGATTGATGAATCGGTGTTGTCTGAATTCCAGAAGATAGAAGTCATTTCGTTTTTCCTGCCGGCTGTTTGATTTAAAAATGAAGTTTTCATGATATAACATTTTAAGGTTAAAAATTATATGCATGGTCTTTAGGGGTGCCACAGAGAGGCAGTCAGGAAACATGGAATACCGGAATAAACACAGGGAGTGAGGATATGCCGTGAAAGTTCTTTACTGAAGGGACTGGTACATGATGGGGTGCTCCACCTTCGCAGGGAATTTTTCTTAAATGCTAGTATGAAATACGATTACTATTTGAAAGCCGGAAGTGAAAATTGAATTCTTGAAGTGGAAAAAGTTAATTCAGCAAGAACTGGAAAAGGTAAAAATGACAAGATGATTTACCGATATGGCAATAAATTAATTGCAAGAGAAAAGATGGCACAAAGAAGCAAAATATGAATTTTAATTGCAATCTTTCTTAGAATTCGGATTGGGGTTAAAAAAACAAAGCCCGCCTGTTGGGGTGGGAAATGGATTTTTTATTCTTTTAAGTTGTCTTATTCCACTCAGATATTAGCTGCATCAATTTGACCTTTATATATAGATTCAGATTTTTTCAATAAGTTCTTTTTTGACCAGTTCATAGGCTTCATGTGGGTTATATTCTTCATCTGGTCGTACAAGGGCAGTAATATCACCGAGAAATTCACTATCCAACATTTTTGCTTCCATGTTTTGCAAAAACTGTTTTTGGTTGGATGAGTGATCAACTACAAACTTCTTATACTCCTGATAACATAGAAATATTGCTAAAAGTACCACATAAAGGTACTTTAAGTACTATTTCTATCTGTATATTTTGATTTTTTAATCTATTCTTTAAATGAGCATTGTTGTTTATTTAAGACATTTATTTTATTTTTGTAGATAATAAACAACAACTCATGCAATCCAAGAAGCAAATCTTACTTCCAAAGTTTCAAATGATATTTGATCAGATGGGAGAAAACATTAAACTGGCCCGAAAGCGGCGGAAACTGACGACCATACAAGTGGCGGAACGGGCAGGAATTGACCGTTCCACACTATACCACATTGAAAAAGGAAACCCCAGCGTTTCAATCGGTGCATATTTTAATGTACTTAGGGTATTGGGACTACAGGATGACTTATTGAAGCTCGCAGGCAATGATGAGTTTGGGAGAAAATTACAGGATTTAAAATTGATTGGAAAATAAGTCATGGCCGAAAAAACAGATATATGGGTGTATGCTCATTGGAAAGGTATGATCATGCCCAAGTGTATTGGAATTTTGTCTGCTCAACAGGCTAAAGGAAGAAAAGCATTTAGCTTTTCTTATAATTCGGATTGGATTAACTCTGAGCAGCAATTGCTGATCGATCCTGATATCGCCTGGTACACTGGCCAGCAATTTCCTAATGTGAAGGAAAATTTTGGCGTCTTTCTGGATTCAATGCCTGACACCTGGGGCAGAACACTCATGAAACGAAGAGCTGCCTTAAGTGCAAACGAACAAGGGTTGCCTGCACCAAAATTATACGATATTGATTTTCTTTTAGGTGTTCATGATTTCAGCAGGATGGGAGCTTTACGGTTCAAAAAAGATCCTGGTGGCGATTTTCTGGACAACGATCCGGTTTCGCCTGTACCACCATGGGCAAGCATCAGGGAATTGCAGTATGGTGCACAGTTGATTGAATCTAATGTTGACACAGCAGAAGTAAGAAAATGGCTTGCCATGCTTATGGCTCCGGGTTCGTCTCTTGGTGGAGCCAGGCCGAAAGCCAATATCCTGGATGAAGACGGACAACCGTGGATTGCCAAATTCCCTTCCAAGCACGATACCGTGAATAAAGGTGCCTGGGAATACCTGGCCTATCGTCTTGCGGTTGATGCCGGTATCGATATGGCTGAGTCCCGATTGCAACATATAACAGGATCCTATCATACGTTCTTCACCAAACGATTTGACCGTCAGAAGCAAGACAGGATCCATTTTGCCTCAGCTATGACCATGACAGGCAAAAATGAAGAACTCATCCGTGATGAAACGACTTCCTATTTGGATATCGTGGAGTTTATTCAATTCTCAGGGGCACATGTAACTGAAGATTTACATCAGCTGTGGAAAAGATTGATTTTCAACATACTTATTTCCAATACAGATGATCATCTAAGAAATCATGGTTTTATACTTACCCCTGAAGGCTGGCGTTTATCCCCGGCTTTTGACATCAATCCATCCATAGACAAAGAAGGTTTGGCACTAAATATTGATATGGATAAAAATGCCCTGGACATTGATCTTGCAAAAAGTGTAGGAGCATATTTCAGAATGGAAGAAATAGAAATGGATAGAGTTATAGATCAGGTTAGGTCTGTTGTATCCGGGTGGCAAAAATTAGCTGTAGAAATAGGAATACCCCGTGGCGAGCAAATGGTAATGACTGCTGCTTTTAAAGTTTAAAAACCCATTGTCTCTAAAATAGCTAATGGAAAATATTCAAACAAAAATAGCCTTGTTTAAGTCTCTTTTCAAAGGACGGGAGGACGTTTTTGCGAAAAGATGGGAAAATGATGCAAAGAGCGGGTATATGCCGGTATATTTTTTCGATCCATACCGTTTACGTGCTCATAAAATGAAAGGCGGGACTTTCCAAAACTACCCGGACAAAACCTATCTTCAACTAACCGATGATCAGATTGCCAAGCATCTGAATGGCGAACAGGTTATTGGGCTGTATCCACTTTTACCAGACAACACCTCATGGTTTATTGCTTCTGACTTTGATGAGGGTGATTGGATAACATCCTGCAGAATGTTCATCCAGGCTTGCAAGGAGGTATCAATACCTGCTTATTTTGAACGTTCACGATCAGGTAATGGTGGGCATGTTTGGATATTTTTTGATAACCCATTTGCTGCCTATAAAAGCAGAAGAATAATTCTATCCTTATTAACTTCATCGGGTATTGTATCGGCCTTTGATAAGAATTCGGGTTTTGACAGGTTGTTTCCTAACCAGGACAACCTTTCAGGAAAGGGATTCGGCAATCTTATTGCACTGCCGTTAAATGGCATTTCTTTGCAACAGGACAACAGTTGTTTTATTGACCCGAAATCGCTACAGCCTTATGCTGACCAATGGAAGTTTTTTCAGCAGATAGAACGGGTCCCCATTGAGCATCTTGAAAAATTGTTTTCCAATTTAGGACATAATTCAGAACCAGAAAGCCATACTGATATTCTAACGATTACATTGAAGAACAATATTCAATTGAATCGGAACGCCATTCCACAAACATTATTCAATTTTATAAAAGAGGAGCTGAATTTCCTAAACACCGAATTTATTATCAAAAAGAATAGTGGAAGGAATACCTTCGGAACTGAGCGGTATTTTCGCTTTATCGAAGAACAAGGCAGCAATATTTTTTTACCTAAAGGTTTCATTGGAAAGCTTATCCGATTTTGCAGAGAAAATTCTATAGCCCATAATTTTATAGACCAACGGATATTGAATAACAAGGTTCACTATTCATTTCAGGCAAATTTACGTCCCTATCAACTTGTAAGTATGGAAGCCATTTATAAAAAGGAAATGGGTTTAATAGTGGCACCACCTGGTTCTGGTAAAACGGTGATAGCATTGAAAATTGTAGCTGAAAAGCAGCAGCCAGCTTTGATCATTGTTCATCGAAAACAACTTGCTTTGCAATGGATGGAAAGAATTGAAGCCTTTTTGGGTATTGCTCAAAAGGATATTGGGAAAATTGGACAAGGGAAAATCAGTCCCGGAAAACAGATTACTATAGCCACAATACAAAGCCTTGCAAAAGCGGATTTTCAAAATCTCTCGGATTTATTTGGCCTTATCATTGTAGATGAATGTCATCATATTCCTGCAGAAACATTCCGTAATTCAATTGGCAAATTTAATTCTCGTTATCTTTATGGACTAACGGCAACGCCATTCCGGAAATACAATGACGGTAAGCTGATCTTTATACACCTGGGAGAAGTAATTGCAGAAATCAAGACAAATGAGCTTTCAGCGTCAAATCATCCTGAAATTATTATCCGGAATACACAACTGGATGTTCCCTTTAACGCAAAAACTGATCGGTTTGAGACTTTATCCAAAATATTGGTACATGATTCAGAAAGAAACAAACTTATATTACGGGATGTGTTTGTTGAACTGAATAAAGGAAGGAAAGTCGTTATACTGACAGAGCGAAAAGATCACATTGATAGTTTACAACAATACCTCAAGCAATCATTTGAAACCATAACGCTAAGTGGAGATGATTCGGAGAGCAGCAGAAATACAAAATGGAAATTATTGAAGGCAGGCAGCTACCAGGCATTGATTACCACGGGTCAATTTTTCGGAGAAGGGTCTGATTTGCAAAATATTCAATGCCTGTTTCTGGTCTATCCTTTTTCGTTTGAGGGCAAGCTGATCCAATATATGGGCAGGGTGCAACGTTCAGAAATCACCCCAACTATTTACGATTACAGGGATATTAAAATAGATTATCTGAACCGTATGTTTCTTAAAAGGAATGTGTATTACCGGAAAATGGAGAAGCAACGGACACTTTTTGATATGCCAGACGAAGAAAACATGAATCAACCGAAGCCACTATATGAAGAAATAACTATTGAAAAATCCGTTAAGGTAAAAATAGTAGACCTGGAGTTTCTATATGGCAGCATTCAATTCCGGTATAGTGTACCAGAATATCCGGATGAATTGATCTTTGATATTGAAAATCTGAATATCCGACCTGAATTTGAGGTGCTGAAACCATATTTTGAGAAATTCCTTAACTCGAAAATAATTACTGTCTTTATAACGATTGTTCTGAACAACCATAAAGCCGTGACTGCATTGTCTGCTCACTCTCCAGATCTTGAAAAGCTGAACAGAGAAGTTGTGGATAGTGTACGGTTTCGTTTTGTGGAAAAGAACTTTTTTGGGAGAAGCATGCCATCGGACCCAAAAGTCTTAAACAATGGCCTTAATGATGGAAATGGAAACAATCTCTATGAATCAGGCGAAGAATTACTTTCGGATGTCCTGAGTAAAGGCAATTATCGGCATCAAAAACAGCTCTATTATCTGGCAGAACAGCATGCCAATGTATTAAAGATACGTTTTGTATTAAGCCCTTTTGCCTTTGTTTTCTTACTTAATGGTGATGAACAATATCATATTGTAATGGAAACTTTGGATACAGAGGAAGCCACTTACATTTGGCATTTGCCTAAAAACTATAATGCATTGAAACAGTACCTTTGGGAAATAAACAAACAGCTTACTAAAATACGCAATGAGGGAAGGCAATCATTCCTGGAAACCAATCCTATCAACTTTAGCAGAATATTACATGATTATTCGGATGATCGTAAGGGATTTGTTTTATGGAAAGGAGCATTGGAGGAAAGACTTACTTAAAATGAAACGTTATATTAATTATTTAGCCTTAAGGAACTCATTTCTTTCTTGATATTTCCGGCTGGCGATAAATATTTTTGTCCAAAAATGAGTAACCATCTCATTCTCCTCTGCCCGTTTTTCTGCTTGTTTTTCTTCTACCAATTTTTCTCAAGGGTTTCTTTTTTGGTTCTTTTTTCTTGACCCGTAATTATTCAAGAAAAAGGACCACGTCTGTTATTTAGGCTGAAAGGGTACCTGAAAAACAGCAGTAGGAGCTGACGTGCCCTTCTTTTTGCCAGCTTTTTCTTCCCAAGAAAAAGCTGAGGGACCTTTAAAAAAGCTTATCCAGTTTATTATTTCTTAAATCTTTAATCACCAACACACTAAACGATGAAAATGCAAATATTTTCATCGTTTAGTGTGGATGATGCCGAACTCGCCCTATCGGAAAAGCAGAAAAAAAGGCAGATTTTCACAGGAAATATGTCGTATTTAACATATTATTGCAATTTAAAAATGGAAATTTGCAGTTTGAGGTCAGTCCTTACACCATCACGGATCACACGAAGAGAAGGCAGAAAAAAGAGCAGAAAAAACAGATAAGGGCAGAAAACAGGCAGAACAGAGCAGAAAGCTGGCAGAAATCAGGGTGATCAGTGATTCCGCTTTCCTAAGTGCAGACTTGCTAAGTTGCCCGAACCAGTCCTATACCATCAACTCTTCCGGGTTTTGTTGTAAGGTGTTGATCATTATTTGTCAACTCTGCCCAAATGGTTTCAAATACTGATATGTATGTAGTTTCCGCTTCTCACCTTGGCTGAAATTGGTTGTTTAAGCTTAACAGCCAAATTGATCAATTCCCAAAAGTGACTGAGCCCAATCTACCAGGAAGCGAATAAAGATAATTCATCATTTAGATTGCAGATAAGCCCTTGATGTCTCAGGCTGTCAACCGTCTCCTTGAGCCTATGGATTGATCCATGAATAACCATATCGCCTCAGTTTTGAACAAAAGGAGTTTAAAAAAGAATTACAATTATGTTTAATATATAAGAGTTTTAATTTAAGTAGAAAACTGTAAAAAAGACGAAAACAGTAAAAAAGGCTGTTCAGTTTTTGAATCCATATTTATTTGATCCACTGAACACAACAACAAAAATTCGCCTGGAATTTTTGTTGTTGTGTGAAAGGGGCCCCCCAATTGCCTGTGTCCGAGGCAGAAAAAAAAGCATAAAATCACAGGATATATGATATTAACATAATAGTAATAAATATAATTATATGATAAATAGAAGAAAAAAGGAAGAACAAAAAATACAGTCCTTAGGCTCGGGAAGAATTAGTCCTGAGATGACTACCAATCCCAGCCATTCATAAGAATATCGATCCGAACTAATGAAATAGCCATGGTTGAGAAATCAAGATCCGAAAATGAAAATATCACCATAGCTGTTAGCTTCGCTGATCTTCGATTCCATGCGACCTTTAAAAACAAATTAGATACGGGTGAAATAAACGAAACAGGAAGAAAAAGTCTTATCATTACAGTTTGGTTTATTAATCTGTAAAACACTTATCTCCAACTGTCTGCGCTCAAATTTCGATCTGAAATTTGAGCGCAGACAGGTTGGAGTCCCCCAATGACCTACGGCGGATGCAGAAAAAAAAGAATGAAATCGCAGGATATATGATACCAACATAACATGGTAAAATGGTATTATATCATAAATGGAAGAAAAGAAAGAAGATCAAAAAATGCAGTACTTAGGCTCGCGAAGAATTAGTCCTACCTTGACTACCTATCCAATCAGGTGATAAGCATATTGGCTTTAAGGAGTGAAAGTGGAAGAAAAAGAGTGAATAAGAAAGAATAAGAAAGAAAGAATCAAGACAAGGGATATAAGGACCCGAACATCAGTATTGTTTTTTAAGGAAGTCGTTAAAGTCTTTGCAATCCGGGTAAATGTTTTGTGAGCGGTTAAGGGCATCGGGTCTGATCAGCTGAATCTGGGCTGCAGCATCCAGTCCTGCCTTGTCATTATCAAGGAATAGATTGATCGTATGATAGCCTGGCAACTTGTCCAGGATTCTTTTAACAAACCCGACTCCGTTCAGTACGATGGTATCACAACCGGACCTGTCCGTTTTAAAATAGGTTAGTGCTGAAAGGAAATCCATATATCCTTCAAATACATTAACGGCTGATCGGTTTTTCCCTTCAATAGTAGTGATATCCTTGGGCGATGTTGAAAGTTTATCATACTTGTTTCGAAGTTCAAAGCCTCCGCTGTCATTTTTAAAGCCGATGGCGAAATTGTTCCGCTCCTTGTCGCCGACCTGATAGGTTGCTTCCACAGTGTACCTGGAGGCGAACAGGGGATTGATCCTGCGGATGATTAGGTACCCAAACAATGCCCTGTTTTTGAGCGGCTGTACATGCTTAATTTCAATTCTGGCGGGTGGAGTAACATCAATCCGTTGGTCAATAAAAGAGATCCGGTCAGCTGGCTTTACCCCTGACAAGATCAGTAGTGCTCCTGGCACTCCAACATGATACATCTGGCATACCAAATCAATCAG
>Ga0364859_10401_pt3 | contig 18895 bp, 16 predicted proteins | sample ExccelAu500001D3_FD_206911 | JGI IMG/M metagenome (GOLD analysis project Ga0364859, IMG submission 206911) | Enriched cells from Trout Bog Lake Hypolimnion, Wisconsin, USA - BchlTB.Aug20.5000.01 .D3 | ecosystem: Environmental > Aquatic > Freshwater > Lake > Hypolimnion/Profundal zone | place: USA...
GTCGGCTCCATGCAAGTGGCTTCCCTTCCACACCCGGCGGGCTTTAAAGTTGTCCGCCGGGAGCCTTGTACAAAATAGCTTCTTCCCTATAGCATTCTGTTTTTTGCACACAGTAACTCAAGAAATCGCCAGACTGGGGAACTCATGAGCTATTCCATCACGGTCCCGGACCGGGAGTATTTCGACAAGAATATTCCTTGCCAATCCGCATGCCCGATTCACACCGAATGTGGGCGATACGTCCAGGCCATCGGGATAACGAAGGATGAGGAAGCTTACCTTCTGGCCCGCGCGCCCAATCCGTTTGCTTATGTGCTGGGCCGCATCTGCGCCCACCCTTGCGAAGATAACTGCCGGCGCGGCAAGATCGACGAACCCATCGCCATCTGCGCACTGAAGCGCTACGCCACCGATCGCCATAACCTCGGCATGGGACACGATCCGGCGCGCAAGAAGCTGCCGCCTCCCGCCAAGCGCGGAAAGAAGATCGCGGTAATTGGCGCGGGCGTTTGCGGACTTACCTGCGCCCATGACCTGGCCCTCCTCGGCTACACGGTTGAAGTCTTCGAGTCCGCCCCGGTGCCTGGCGGCATGCTCTACCTGGGTATTCCGCAGTTTCGCCTTCCCAGGGAAATTATCAAGATGGAAGTGGATAACATCCTGGCCATGGGTGTAACTCTGCACACACGTATAACTCTGGGACGCGACATTTCATTTGCCGAATTACGGTCGAAATTTGATGCGGTCCTTCTGGCCACCGGCCTGAATAAGGGTCGCGAGTTGAATATCCCCGGCGCACATTTGGCAGGCGTTTACAACGGCATTGATTTTCTGATTAACGTCAACCTGGGTTTCGAGATCGAACTGGGCAAGAGAGTAGTCGTAGTGGGCGGCGGAAACGTGGCCATTGATGTGGCGCGCGCTGCTGTGCGCTTGGTGCATGAAGTCGGTGATCTTTCTGAACAGCAGGAAGAGGCCAAGAGTATGCAGCCCGCACTGGATGCGGCCCGCATGGCGATGCGCTCCGGCGCCCAGGAAGTTGACCTGGTCAGCCTTGAATCCCGTGCCCAGATGCCGGCATGGAAAGGCGAAGTGGACGAAGCGGAGCACGAAGGTATTGAGGTTGACAACGGTTGGGGACCAAAGGAGATTGTGGGCGAGAACGGCGTTGTGACTGGCCTCAAGGTCCGCCGCTGCCTGACTGTCTTTGATGAGAACGGGCGTTTTAATCCTGCCTTCAGCGACGAAGAAAAGATCATTCCCTGCGACAGCGTGATTCTGGCAATCGGCCAACAGGCCGACTTGTCATTCCTCAGTGGAGAAGAAGGAGTAACCGTAACTCCACGCGGAATTCTCAAGATTGACGAGAACCTGATGACGACTGCCCCCGGCGTGTTTGCGGGAGGTGACGTAGCCTTTGGGCCACGCATTCTGGTGGAGGCCGTAGCGAACGGTCACAAGGCGGCTCGTTCCATTCACGTCTTCCTTTCCGGCAAAACCAAGAAGACGATACTGAGCCGCTTCCGCATCATGCCCAATTGGGAAATGCCGCACGGATTCCTGAGCACGCCGCGTCAGCAGATGCCTGTGTTAGCAGCCAATCGCCGCATCGGCATTGCCGAAGTCGAGTTGGGATTCGACGAGGAGCAGGGCCGCGCCGAAGGGTCGCGCTGCCTGAAGTGCCAGGTCAATACTATCTTCGATGGTTCGAAGTGCATATTGTGCGCTGGATGCGTGGACGTGTGTCCTGAGAACTGCCTGCGCCTTGTGGACCTGGTGCAAGTGAGCGGCGACGAGCGCTACGACGCCCTCATCCAGAAACGCTATGGAGTTCCCGCCGCCCAACTGAAGGCCGGACAGGCAGGGGCAATTATCAAGAATGAAGAAAAGTGCATTCGCTGCGGACTCTGCGCCGAGCGGTGCCCAACAGGGTCCATCACGATGGAGAGCCTGGAACAGCAAGAGCGTGAAGTCTTTGAATAGGGGAGCTAGGGAATGAACCGTAGAGCTTTTTTCAAATTGAGCTGGGGCACGGTAGGTGTGGGCGCCTTGGTTACGGCATTGGGGGTCAGCTTTGCAGCCATCCTCCGATTCCTCAAGCCAAACGTCTTCTATGAGCCGCCACAAGCGTTCAAGATCGGCACCCCTGGGGACTTCCCCTATGGCGCGCCGATGTTTCTGGTTGAGGAGAAGATTTTCATCTTCCGCGACCGGGAAAAGGGCTTCTCTGCCGCCAGCGCCGTCTGCACTCACCTGGGCTGCACTGTCGCGCACTTCCAGAGCGACAATAAGTTCCACTGCCCGTGCCATGGCAGCATCTTTGCGGCCGATGGCTCCGTGCAGCATGGCCCGGCGCCCCGCGCTCTGGAATGGTTTGAGGTGACGCTGGCCCGCGACGGTCAACTCCGCGTCGACAAAGACAAAACAGTTCCACCAACCTACCGATTGATGGTGTGACGATGAATCTCTTCCGCGAAATCTGGCAATCGATCGTCCGGCGGGATCCGCTGTCCACCGACAAGGGAAAGTCCGAACTGGTCTTTCTCAACGTGTGGCTGCATATTCATCCGGCCAAAGTGAAGAAAGAGAACATGAAGTTCAGGCATAGCTTCTATCTGGGCTTCATCACGTTCTTTCTCTTCCTCATCCTGGTCACCACCGGCATTGTTCTCATGGTCTATTACCGGCCCTACCCGTCGGCTGCCTATCAGGATATGAAGGACCTTGAGTTTGTTGTCTTCATGGGTCCCTTCCTGCGAGGCATGCATCGCTGGGCCGCACACGGCATGGTGGTCTGCGTCTTTCTTCATATGTGCCGGGTGTTCTACACCGGCTCTTATAAGAAGCCCCGCCAGTTCAACTGGGTGGTCGGTGTGTTTCTGTTCCTGCTTACCCTGGGCCTTTCTTTTACCGGCTATCTGTTGCCCTGGGATCAACTGGCTTACTGGGCGATTACGGTGGGCAGCAACATCGGCAGCTACGCTCCACTGGTTGGCGGGCAGTTGCGCGAATGGCTGCTGGGCGGTCACTCGGTGGGCGAGGCGGCTCTGATCCGCTTCTATGTTCTGCACGTTGCCGTGTTGCCTGCCGCCATGATCCTTTTTACAATTGTTCACTTCTGGCGAGTGCGTAAGGATGGCGGCCTGTCTCGGCCTATCTGGAAGCTTCAGGATCCGAAGCCCGCGCAACTGGTCACCATCGGCGCGCCGGCTGCTGCGGCCGCCCCGTTGCAGACGGTACCGGCATCAAGCACCAAAACCTACGGCCTGATGGAAGTCGTTACCGGCAAGCCCATCTTTGAGACAGTCACGCCCGAAGAAGAAGAGGATACGGTCTTCTCCTATCCTTATGCGTTCGTGCGTGAGGCAGTGGCGTTGATGATTACCGTCACCGGCATCATGATGATGTCGTTGTTCTTCCATGCGCCGTTAGAAGAACTCGCCAATCCGGCCAAGACGCCTAATCCGGCCAAGGCTCCGTGGTACTTCCTGGGGTTGCAGGAACTTGTCAGCCACTCGGCAATGCTTGGCGGCGTGGTGGCTCCAGCCCTGATGGTGCTCGCGCTACTCGCGATTCCGTATATCGACAGAAACCCAAGCCGCCGGCCAAATGACCGCAAGTGGGCTATCTGGTTATTTACGTTTTTTGTGGTGGTCAACCTGGTGCTGATTGTGGTGGGGACATTCTTCCGCGGGCCGGGCTGGGCACTGGTTCCACCATGGGTTCATGTTACTGCGGGGGCTGAGTAATGGAACGGAGACTGCAGCAACTTTTCTTTGGACTAAGTATTCTTGCGCTGGTGCTGATAGTGGCCGCGGCGTATCAAGCTAACACGCCAACCTGGAAGAATTATCAACGCAACTTTCACCAGCTTGAAGCGCAGGGCGAGCCCAACGAGGTAACCAAGGCCGCTGTTCTGGCTACGCCGCCTGAGATTCACCAGGTGATGCTTACGGGCCTGCAACGCGTTGATCGATGCACCACGTGCCATCTGGGCGTAGAAGACCCTACGATGAAGAACGCGCCGGAGCCGTTTCGTTTCCATGCCGGTCTCGGATCGCACGTTCCCTCGAAGTTCGGTTGCACTATTTGCCACGGTGGCCAGGGTCTGGCGACCGACAAGGATGGAGCGCACGGCAAGGTAGATTTCTGGCCCAATCCGCTGCTCTCCAAAGACTATGTCCGCGCTTCTTGCGGTCGCTGTCACAAGGAAGGAGAGGTACCTGGCGTTCCGGAGTTGACCGAGGGCAGGCACCTGTTTGAGACTCAAGGCTGCCGCGGCTGCCACAAGCTCAACGGCGTGGGCGGAAGCATTGGCCCCGACCTCACAGCTGAAGGCGCAAACCATCGCGCTCCAGAGTGGCTTGAGCGCCACTTCCTGGCCCCCAATGTAATCTCTGCGGGCTCGGCGATGCCTAACTTCCATTTCACCAAGGAACAGGCCCGCGAACTGACGTATTACATGCTTTCGCTAACAAGCGAAGATATGGGGACCTATTATTCGAGCGTCCGGTCGATCCCTGGGCCCGCATTTGGGCGTCAACTGTTCATTGAAAAGAACTGCATCACCTGCCACAACGTAGGTGGAGTGGGACTAAAGAGCGGTCCTGACCTGCAAGGGGTCACCAAGAAGCATTCAACTGAATGGCTCGACGAGCAACTGGTAAATCCGGAGTTGGTGTATCCAGGCAGTTCCATGCCGGAATACGATCTGGAACCGAATGCGCGGAAGGCGCTAGTTGCATATCTTGAAGTTGCAACACCTGAAGATGTGCAGTTGATTCTGTCCAACAAGACTCGCGCTTTGACGCCCCAGGATGTGGCAATTGAAGCCGGCAAGCAGAACTTCTCGCGCTTCGGCTGCGTCGGCTGTCACGGGACGGAACTGCAAGGAGGAGTGGCTAACCCCAACGCGCAAGGCGGCGAGGTGCCTTCCCTTCTTCACCTTTCAGACGACTACACCAAGGACGAGGTGTTAGCAGTCATCCGCAACGGCAGGGTGCCCCCATTGGATAACCCGAACGGGCCGCCTCCGCCTCTATACATGCCATCCTGGAAGCACGTATTGAGTGATGAAGACATCAACCGCATTGGCGACTACCTGTGGTCGAAGCAGCAAGTCAAGAAGGATAGCTGGTAACAGGCAAGCAGCTTTGAAACGACAAGAGCGACCGGAACTCATCGGTCGCTCTTGTCGTCTTGGTCGAGTTATTTAATGGCTTCTGCTGGAGCGACTGGGAGCGAGACCTCGATGTGCGCTCCGCCTTCTTGCCGGTTCGAAGCGGTTACTTCTCCGTCGTGGGCGCACGCAACCGCTTCTACGAATGCAAGGCCGAGACCGTGACCCTTCGACTCTTTTCCCTTGACTCGTCTTTCGAACATATGGAGCCGTACCCCCGGAGCAAATCCCGGCCCATCATCTTCCAATATGAGTGCGGCCATTTCGTCCTTAAGCACAAGATTTATGGTCACAGTGCTTCCGGCAGGCAAATGCTTTAGCTCGTTGTCAAAAAGATTGGCAATCATCCGATGAATCAGCGAGGCGTCTGCCACAATCTTCAAGGGCCCGCGGCTACGAAGCTTGATTTCCAAGCCTTTCTCAGACATGCTCGGCTCATACAAGGCAATCATGGACAAGAGCAATTCGTTGAGATCGATTTCACTTCGAGAAAGGCGCAGGGCATCGGCCTTGGCTTCGGCAACGTCCAGCGATTTGTTCAAAAAATCCGTGAGGCGATCCAATTCTTCAATTGCAGAGACAATCGACTCAGTCTGCTCTCCTTGAATCGTCGACAGGGAAATCTCCAACTTTCCTCGGATGGCGGTTAACGGGCTTCGCAAATCATGCGCCAGCGAATCGGTGATTGTATGCAGTTGGTGCATCGAACTCTCGATGCGGTCAAGCATGCGATTGAGCGTCAGCGCCAGGTGCGCCACTTCGTCATTCTTCTTGCTCGTCGGCACCCTGGTGTTCAGGTCGGAACGGCCTATCCTCGAAGCTGCTTCGGTAATCCTTCGGACGTGACTCAACATGCGGCGCGTAGTGTAGAAGACAATTCCGAATACAAGCAGAACCAGCACCAGCCACATGACAACAAAACGAAGGCGAAGATTTCTCAGAACTCGCATTTGATCGCGCTCTGACAGTCCCAGATAGATACGGCTTCCATCATCTACGGGGATTGACGCCACACGATAAGGAATTCCAAACCCGCTGACACTTAGGTCGTTTGGCCTGTCGGGAAGTATCTTTGCGGCCTTTATAGCCTTGAGGTTCACCTCGCCATTCCCTGCCCCAACCCATAATTTGATGGCTCCGTCTTCCCCTGTCTGAAGAAAGAACACCGTGTCGTTCGGGCTATCGTCGGAGCGAATCTTGTAGGGTACTTCCTTGGATGCCAGTTCAGCCACTTCTCCGACGACGGCTCCGTACAGAGCATCCTTAGGCGTCCGCTCCGCAACATCTCTCAGCACATCAATCTCACCCGACAACCAGGCATCGCTGCGGCGCTGAATATCTTCGGCCACGAAACGGTGAAGGAAGACAAAAACCAACATGGTGCCGCAGGCAAACGCGAGAGTGGCCAGGAGCGAAATGCGCCACGCGGCACTCCGCATGATCGGCTTACCGGTCTTTGAGGACATAGCCCATACCTCTTAAGGTCTTGATAAGTGGCTGCTGCCCCTCGCCATCGACCTTTCCGCGCAAGCGGTAGATGTGAACGTCCACGACGTTTGTGTCGGGCTCGATGCGCATACCCCATACGTGATCAAGAATCATGGATCGTGTAACAACCCGTCCGGCATTGCGGCAGAGATACTCCAAAAGGACAAACTCCTGAGGCGAGAGTTGTAGAACCCTACCGGATCGAGTAGCTTCGCGGCGAAGCAAGTCCAACTCCAGATCAAGAACCTTTAGCCGGGTTGGCTCGCCTGCTGATGGAATGTTTCTTTTCAATAAGTTACGCAACCTTGCCAATAGTTCCGCCAGAGCAAACGGTTTGGTCAAGTAGTCGTCTCCGCCCTGTTCCAAACCTCGAACCCTGTCATCTACTGAGCGGCGTGCAGACAGAATCAGCACGGGAGCCCCGACTCCGAGTTGGCGCAGGCGGAGGATCAGGCTGATTCCATCCAGGTCTGGCAAGCCGAGATCGACAATTAAAATGTCAAAGACGTTTTCAATAGCGAGGCTTTCGGCGGTTTTGGCATCCGCTGCAATATCCACCTCGTACCCTGCCTCTTCGAGCGAGTGGCGCAGGAAGCCCTGAATATCTTCTTCATCTTCCACGAGCAATAGCCGCATGGACAGATATTAGAGCATTCTGGGCAAGAATTCATTATTCGTTTTAACTAAAGACACCCGAGCGCAAGAGCGTCGCGGACCCCGAAGAGATGAACGTATTGTCATGTCATCGTTGCGGTTCTGGAGTTTTCAACTCAGATATGATTGGTAAAGGGGGATGAATAAGTCAGGTTGTCCGGAAACGGGTAGGCTACGATTCGCACAACACCCCAGTCCCGGTGTTCATCAGGTCCTGAAGATGAATGAAATGTCATCAAGTCTTGAGCACTACGGTGCTTTCCAAAGGTAGTACGGTTTCGTCTCACCAATGGATCTGAAGTTCTCAATTGCGTCATTCAGCAACCGAGAGATTCTTCAGCAAGACTGATGTTGAAATTAAACAAGAGACGGCGAGGATACGAGTGGCACTGGCACCAACTATGGAAGTTTTGGATACAAAGCTGTTTGCAGACGCATTCAGTTCCTGCCTGCCCTTGCCGGCGACTCTCGATCCGCATTTCGAAGAGGCGCTTCGTCATGTACTGGACAACCATGGAAGTCTGGTACGTCCGCGAATGGTGTTTCAGGTTGCAGTCGCTTACGGCCTGGATAGCGCCAACGCCAAGGATCTTGCCATCGCGCTTGAGTACTTCCACACGGCTTCGCTGCTATTCGATGACCTCCCATGCATGGATAACGCATCGGAACGGCGCGGCGTTCCCTGCGCTCATCTCGCATTCGGCCAGGCTGGGGCAATTCTGGCTGCGCTTGCCCTCATCAATCGCGCCTACTCCCTCTGCTGGAAGGCGGCGGCAGGGGCATCACCGGAATGCCAACCGCAAGCATTGGAATACATAGAGTGGTGTCTCGGCGTCAATGGAGTCTTGAACGGCCAAAGCCTGGACCTTCACTACTCCACACTGCCCCATAACCGGGAAACGACGGAGAGCATAGCACGAGGCAAGACTGTTTCGTTGATCCGCCTGACGCTGGTTCTGCCAGCCATGTTGGGAGGAGCTTCCGCCCGGGAAATCCAACAACTGGAGCGCGTTGCCCTTTATTGGGGACTGAGCTACCAGATGGTGGATGACCTGAAGGATGTTCTTCAAAACGTTGATGAGACTGGAAAGACCTCCGCACGCGACATACTGCTCGACAGGCCAAACATCGCAACTGCTATTGGAATTCCCGCGACAGTTGAACGACTTACTCGCTTCATTCATCTGGGAGACAGGACGCTTAGGAGCCTTCTGAAAGCGCGGCCTGGATTGTCGTTCCTGGGAAAACTTCGAAGTGACTTGCAGGATGAGCTTGTGAAGGTTACTGAGAACGCTTGCGACACAGCGGTGGGAGAGCGTACGTGATCTTCCTCAAACTGATTATCACGAATCTGCGTCGCCACCGAATTCGATCATTCATAAGTACCGCCGGCATCGCCTTCAGCGTAGCAGCCATGCTTACTGTAGTTACCATTTTGCAAGGCGCCATCGGCATGTTTTCAGGAATACTGTCGAGCGACAGCGAGATCATTGTCTTTGAGCGGAATGTCTCGGATCTTTTCTTTAGTAATGTTCCCGCTGCCGCAGTTGAAGAGATAGCCGGTTGGCCGATGGTGGAACATGCCGACCCTGTGCTTTTCGGAGTTGTTTCCAGCGCGGACCACCCAATCATCACTTGCTTTGGATTGACCACATCCGACGCAAGGATTCGCAAGGCAACATGGATCAAGGGCGATCGCTTCAAGTTTGCCCAGCACGCGGACGACGTGGTGCTTGGAGAACGGGCAGCGGAGTTTCTGGCTGCAAACTTCGACAGCCATGTGCAGATTGGTCATGCGACGTTTCATGTTATCGGCATCTTGAAGACGGCTAACGGATTTGAGGATGGTGGAGTGTTTATGCCGCTCAACACGGCGCAGAGTTTCTTTCACAAGGAAGGCGCATCCTCAGTTGTAACTATCAAGTTGCGCAATAAGGAAGACGCTGCCGCCTTCAAGAGCAGGATCAAAGCGAAGTATGGGAACCTCATCGCCCTTGAAGATGCGGAGTTCACGCGTTCCTATTCCCAATTCAAAATACTCAAGGCCACGGCTTGGGCAGTGGGCGGGTGCGGCCTGCTGCTTGGCGGCCTCGGCGTTGCAAATACGATGATCATGTCTGTGTTTACGCGAATTCGGGAGATTGCCATCCTGCGTGTGAACGGCTTTTCGAACCTGCAGATTGCCGCCATGATCTTCGGTGAATCTGCTGTTGTCTCGGTTGTGGGGGCATTGGCAGGGCTGTTGATAGGGACTTGCTTCCTTTACGCGCTCAAGCTCGTCCCTGCGCTGCATGGTTATATCGACGTCACCATCGAACCACTAATAATGCTTATCGTCATTGTGCTGGCATTACTCACCGGCATTGCCGGCGCGCTTTACCCGGCAATCTACGCAATGCGTATCCGCGCAGTGGAGGCGCTTCGCTTCGAATGAACACTTCTGCGAAGCAACAAAACAGAACCATCGTCCTTCGCGCCTCAGATGTATGGAAGAGCTATGACGAAGGCACGATCGCTGTGCTAAAGGGTGTTAGTTTTGAAGCCGCCGAGGGGCAGACCATAGCTCTCTGCGGTCCATCGGGTTGCGGCAAGAGCACTCTTCTTCACCTGTTTGGTGGCTTGGACGAACCTGACCGGGGCAGTGTGTCGGTCAATAATATTGAGGTCAACAGCCATCGCAATCTGCTGCGTCTTCTGCGGCACGAGGTTGGTTTTGTCTTTCAGCTTCACAATCTTATTCCCGATCTCACACTTGAAGAGAACTGCCTGATTCCAACCGTTGCGGCGGGACTCAATCATAAGGAAGCGCAAGCACGCCTGCGGCAACTCGCCGACCGAACCGGCCTGAGCCATCGACTCAACCATCGCATACAGAAACTTTCAGGCGGGGAACGCCAGCGGACAGCACTCTGTCGCGCCTTGATGAACAAGCCTAAGATTTTGTTGGCGGACGAGCCAACCGGCTCACTGGATGAGAGCACCAGTGGCACGGTTTTTGAGTTATTGCTCGACATTGTGGCTACTGAAGGCGTGACACTTGTGATGGCCACACACGATCGTGGTTTGGCACAGCGGTGCGACCGCTTGCTGGAGATGCACGATGGGAGAATCCATGAGACAGCAACCGACTGATGTGCTCACGGATTTGCACCAGAGTTCGCCGGCCATCGCCAGTGCCGCTTGGCACAGCTTGTTCTGGCTCGTCTTTGCGAATGCTATTGGAGTGCTGATAGCGACACTCTTGCTGCTTCCCGGACTTAGTCGCGGGCTTGGCGAATGGACTTATGGACGCTGGATCATAGTTCATCTGAATCTGGAACTCTACGGCTGGTCGAGCCTGCCCATGGCGGGTTTCCTCTTCAAAGTCTATGGCGCTGACCGCGGGCCCGCAGCGCAATGGTGCCGTCCGGTTCTTTGGGTCTGGTCCTCCGCACTAGGCGTGGGCACGCTCTCCTGGCTTTCCGGCCACTCCACCGGAAAACTGTTTTTGGATTGGTCCGGCTATGCGCGAATCTTATTCCCGCTCGCAATGACTGCGCTATGGCTCCTCCTTGTGTTCTCTTTAATTCAGAATTGGAACCGTATTGACAATGCTTCTTTCGGAGTAAGAACCGCGAAGCTAGTCGGCCTTGTCCTTTTGCTTTGTGTGCCCATCCTTATCTACATTGCCGCCAGTCCCGGCATCTATCCTCCAGTTAATCCCGACACGGGCGGTCCGACGGGGGCGAGTCAACTTGAATCGTCTTTGGTTATCGTAGCGGTCTTGTTGATGCTTCCCTTCGGACTAACTCGTCGTAAGGCGGGACAGTCACGCAAGATAGCACTGAGTTGGGTAATTTTTGCAGTGGAATGCGCTCTTTGCATCGCTCTCGGCAGACACAACATAAGCCATCACCGTCCCGCACAATACCTGAGCCTCGGCAGCCTGCTCATCTGGATTCCGCTGACCCCTATCTACTATGCGGCTTTTGCGTGGAATTCCAATACCCGCCGCTGGCGTTACGCATTTTTCGGTTGGTGGGCGGCGTTGCTTCTCACAGGCTGGGTTCTCTTTCTGCCGGGAATTCTCGACCATTTCAAATTCACAGATGGACTTGTAGGCCACTCGTTACTATCCATGGCCGGCTTTGTATCGAGTCTGCTTATCTTCGTATTGGTTCAGCTTCTTGGCGAAGGTGGATGGATTTTCAACAAAACCTGGTCCTTTTATTTGTGGAACTCGGCCGTCGTCGCCTATGTCGTTCTGATGACGATTGCAGGCTGGCGCGAAGGATTTGACCCTACGTTTTCAATGACGTCAGGCATGGCGCGCGATACTCTCTATGTCTTGCGTCTAATTGTTGGGACGCTTATGTCTATTGCGTCACTGGACTGGCTACTCGACGCTTCAGCGCTGCTGCGCGAATCCAGCCATGTTTCGATCTCGCCGTCCATTGCACAGGAGAGAATTGCATGAATCGCCCTGTTCTTCTTGGCTATCAATTGTTGATTGGTTTCTCAGATACAACAACCGGCGCACTTCTCATCATCGCGCCAGAGTTCACGCTCCGATTGATGGGCCTTCACGTTGCCGCCGACTCGCTTCCGTTCATTTCGTTCATCGGAGCTTTTGTCCTCTCCGTAGGCCTTTCCTGTCTTTACGGCGCTTACCTCACATTTCGCGAGGGGTGCGGTTCCAGACTTGAAGTCGTATGGCTTCTTACTGCGTTGACCCGCAGCGCAGTAGCTATATTCGTTTTTCAGAGAGTTCTTATAGGAACTCTCGAAGCAGGCTGGGTGACGGTCGCCATCTCAGACGGAGCGTGCGCCGTGATCCAGGCGATTGGCCTGCGTAGAGGTTGGCTGCACGATGCTGCAATTTAGCAGGCATAAGTCTGGATGGCAAGGCGTTTGCCTTGTCGCGATCACCTATGTCTATTTCCTCATCTTCGCGCAGTTCGCATTTCTTCATCGGTTGGCAGTCCTCGGTATTACAGGTGCAAATCTAAAGTATGTAATGGCCGCAATGGCCACGGGTGGAATTCTCTTCAGCCTGCTAATTCCGCGGATGAAGTTATATCCGTCGTCGAGCATTCGACTTCGAATTGGGCTTGCCACGTGCAGTGCTGCTGCATTTCTCACTCTGGTCCCTCTGGGTCTCGCCACATGCCTGGCCGTATCGCTGCTGATCGGGGCGGGGCTCGGCCTTCTTACAGTTACCCTGGTTACACACCTGCGCCAATGGACGGGCAATCAGAATCCTCTGTTCAAGGTCGGCCTTGGCACGGGCATTGGCTATCTGATCTGTAACTTTCCGGCTCTTTTCGCCGCCTCGCCTCATGTCCAGACTGCATCGGCAGGTCTGCTTTGTCTGGCTGGAATCGCAGTTACATCGCACGTTGAACCTGCCTCCGAAACTTTAACTGAGACTTATCCTCAACAGGCCCTCTCCTTTCCACGTGCACTTGCCTCCTTTGCCGCTTTGGTCTGGCTGGACTCGGCGGCTTTCTTCATCATTCAGAGCATTCCCGCATTGAAGGCCGGCACTTGGGCCGGGCCAATCCACCTCTGGACAAACGGCTCGCTACACTTCGCGGCTGCTTTGGCAAGCGCGTTGTTACTCCGTCGCAATGGTCTATCGTTTGTTCTTTCGGCTGCGTTTCTGGCATTAGGTGCGGCCTGCCTGCTGTTGCTAGACCCGAGCCGGGCTCTGCTGGCATCTGTCTTCTATCCCATTGGAGTCTCGCTATACTCTGTAGCATTGGTCGCTTATCCCTCATTGATCGCCCCCGCATCTTCAATTGCAGAGCGAGGTCGCCGAGCAGGATGGATATATGCCATTGCGGGATGGGCGGGTTCTGCGCTGGGCATCGGTATGGGCCAGAACCTCGGGCAGGTTCCGCCGCTGTTTGTGCTGGGAACAGGCGCAATAGTGTTGCTGCCCTGGTTTGTGAGATTGCTACTTTTAAGAAAACGGGAGCTTGCGCTCACAGCCCTGGTCCTCTTTGCAGCCTTCTATATTGAACGGGTTCTCATCGCTGGTAGAATATCCCCACAACTAACTCAGGTCGAGCGCGGCCGGCAGGTGTATATCTCAGAAGGATGCATCAACTGTCACTCGCAGTATGTGCGCCCTAACTCACCCGACGTTCTCTTGTGGGGTCCGGTCGAGAGCCTACGTGAAGTGAGCCTTGAGCGCCCGCCACTTATTGGGAATCGCCGCCAGGGTCCGGACTTGGCAGAAGTCGGCGGACGTCGCTCGGCACTCTGGCTCGAAGCACATTTCTATGATCCTCCGGAAGTAAGTGGAACTTCTATCATGCCTTCTTATTCATTTCTCTTTGGCGATGACCGCGGCGAAGATCTTGTAGCCTATCTTGAGAGCTTGCGAGGGGCTGGCACTGAGGATCATCAGACTACGGAACGTCTCTGGCACCCGTCCTTCAGTGCCATCGCAGAAGCAGATTCAAGCAACGGCGAGCGGTTGTTCCACCGGCATTGCATCACATGCCACAGCGCCGAAGGACGTACCTTGCAAACCTGGAGAGCCGGCTTCAAACGCCTTCCGCCGGATCTTGCCGTTGGGCCATATTTCTATCTCCCGCCTTCCGGTCTGGAGGCGAGACGAATCGAGCGCTTGGCACAAATTACAAAATTCGGTGTTCCTGGCACCGATATGCCCGGACATGAATATCTGTCCGATAAAGATATTGCATCCATCAGTCTCTGGTTGTCGCAGGTGATTGCGAAGCAGAGTCAAAACCAATAACACCATCATGAATACAGGAGAAGATCAATGAAGATCATGACCAAATCCATCTTCCTCGCCTTGCCGCTATTACTCGCAACCGTTGCATTTGCGCAACACCAGCAATTTACTGTCAATCCGGATGCAAGCAAGTTAGCCTTTTCGCTGGGTGGTTCCGGTCACCACGTCGAAGGAACATTTCACGTGCAGAGCGGACATATCGACTTCGACCGCAGCGCAATGAAGATCTCAGGGTCAGTAATTGTTGCTGCCGGAAGCGGTAACAGCGGCGATCAAGGCCGAGATCGCAAAATGAACTCCGATGTTCTGGATACCGCACATTTTGCCGAAGTTTCCTTCATTCCGCAGAGCTATCAAGGGACGATTGCGGCCTCGGGCGATTCAACCATTCAGGTAGCCGGTTCCTTCACACTGCATGGCACACCGCATGATCTGACTGTTCCCATGCAGATTCATATCGAGGGAACGGCATTGACAGCCAAAACACATTTCAGCGTCCCCTATGTGAAGTGGGGCCTGAAGGACCCTAGCTTTTTTATCTTGAAGGTTGCCAAAGAGGTTGACATTGACCTTTCGCTCGCAGGTAGTCAGACTTCAACTAATTAGAGACTGCTTTATAACTACAAAAAGGGTCGAACTTTGCCCGTCAACTGCTTTCGTCTTCCGCGAAAGTCTCTGAGGACGGAGTTCGACCCTATGCACAGCACGATACAGTTATCCAGCTTAAATGGAGCCTGCGGTGAAAGGCGCCTTTTCCCTCTTACTTACTGCCCGCTGACACTACAGCTACTGCAAACGGCGCAAGCTTGATTTCCGCGCCGGTTACCGGCTCTTTCCGAGGCGCATTCTCACCAGAAGCCTCATCAACAATTTCGGCCTTCAGATGGGAACCTTCTATCACTCCCGCAAGACTTACTTGAACAGGCTTGTTGCTGGAATTCACCAGCAGCACCTTGCGACCGGCAGCCGTAATGGACGCCTGCGCCAGCACATCACTCGAAGTCGACTGGGTGGCAACAATCTTGTCGCCCGGTCCGAAGTTACTATTGATGAGTTCCAAGACGTGGTAATGGGCGTTGGGCTGCGCTGTCTCCCAATTGATCATCGAGCAGGACTCGGATTGTGTAGGAGCGCCAACCATTTGCGTCATGCTGATGAGTTGAACTCCCAAGTTTTCGGCAGTGATGAAGTCTGCAGCCCAGTTGCCCCCCGATGCAACCCAATAGAGCGGGTTATACGCGTTATAAGGCTCCGAAGTATTCGCGGGGTTGGTCGCGAGTTGGTTGTTGATGTCAAACGGCTTGAGAAGGACAAACGTTCCAAGTTCATCGATGGCTATCTTTGTCTTTGGCGACAGTTCGTCGCGCGCCTTGACTACTTCCCTTAGCTGGCCCGCAAATGCCAGCGCTGTGGCACCAAAATCCTTTTCCCCCATTGGATCGGTGAAATACTTGCCTTGCCAGGTTGCAGGATCGTTCATGGCCATGACGTAGTTGTGGAAGCTGAACCAAGTTACGGGCGGTGCACTTGGGCTATGGTTCTTGGGGTTCAGAAAATAGCGCTCCCAGGGGAGAAGAAAATTAGCACCTACAACTTCGGGCCCCATAAACTCAACACTTGGGTCAATCTTGTGAATCGCTTCGGTGACTGCGTCGTAGATCTTGGTGTACTGCTCGACGCTGAGATGGTTCTCCAAGACCGACTCGTTCAGAATGCCCCAGTAATCTATCTTGTAGTGGTAACCGGACTTATGGTACTTGCCAATTTCATCCGTAAAGCCGCCCTGTGTATACCACTGAAATAGTCGGGCTTGAAAATCGGCGAACTGCTTGCCAGTAGGATCCTTGAGCAAATCGCCTGTCGTGTCTTTGGTGTAGTCGTAGGAAGACGCTGCGGGATCATTTGGAATCTCGACCGGCCCCACCTTGAACATCCAGCGCGGAATGGTGCCGATATTTATGTGATGCACTCCAGTTGTGTTCTTGTAGAAGTCAACGACAACCGGATCGATGTACTTGAAATCCCAGAAAGTCTCGGTAGCTGTTGGTTCCTTGAGTTCCGCGACAACCTGGTTCGGAACCGAGAACCAAAGTTGCAATCGCGTATCGTTGGTATGCAGATCGCGCAAGTCCTTGAGCAGCTTTTTGTTCAACGGACTGCTACGTAACGTAAATGCGTTAGCGAGATGTTGAGTCGTAGGGACGGTCTCGGATACCTTCACGACCGTGTCCCACTTGGCACTGATTGTTGCCTTATCTCCTGCCGCTGCCGGAGCCTGTGCAAATGCCGGGACGGCTGCCAACGCCGCAATTACTGTGATCAAGATTCCTGTACGCATTTCTTTCTCCTTAGTTCTTCCACTCAGTTAGCTTCTACCAACTCCCGGTTACCCAGGTAAACTCTACGTCATTGCTTCACTTAACAAACTGCATAAGTCACGGCTTCCTTGTGTAACAACGCGGCACCAATCAGCGGGGCATCGTCACCCAGCGGAGACCTGCATATGCTTATTGAACTTGCAATCGTGCAGTAAGCTCTATTGCGAACAAAGTCGATAAGCGGGTCGACCAGCAACTCGGCCGGAGCATTGCAGATGCCTCCGCTAAGACTCACCAATTCGGGGCTTGTAATATTTATCAAACTTACCAAGCCGATCCCAACGTACTTCACTACGTTATCTGTGATTCGTCTGGCTGAGACATTACCGCGTCTGGCTAGCTCATACACGTCTTGCACAGACACGCTATCGGTATCTTTCCAAAGCAAGTTGCCCAAACCTGAAATTGAAGCCTTGGCCTCTCGCACAATGGCCAGGCCGCCGGCAAATGTTTCCAGACACCCATGTCTTCCGCAATTGCAAAGCGGTCCGTCGATCTCCACTACCTGATGGCCAATCTCTCCGGCGGTATTCAATGCTCCATGAAAGATTTTCCCATTCATCACCATCCCGCAGCCGATGCCTGTGCCGAGTGTTACGATCGCGATACTTGAAAGCCCCTTGCCTGCGCCTACCGAGAATTCGCCCCAGGCAGCCGCTCTTGTATCTTGTGCGGCAAATACCGGCACATCGTAGACCTTTTGGATCGCCTTGACTATCTCGCAGTTGACCATAAATATGTTGGGCGCGAATACGACTACTCCTTTTTGAGAGTCGGTCGTTCCCGGAATACCCAAGCCGATACTGTTGACCTTTGATATGGTCGTATTGGCAGCATCAAGAACTACGCTGATGCTGTCTACAACTGCCTCGATGATCGCATCGCTGCCTGACACGGCAGGTGTTGTGATTTTGTGGCGGGAGATAATCGTTCCGGATTCGTTAGTGACGCAGAATTTGATGTTAGTTCCGCCCAGATCCACGCCTACATTAAATGGTTTGTCGTCCATATCTCCCCAATTTCCCAAATTGTCCAATCTAGAATTCTGCCGTTCTCTTGCCATTGCCAACTCTTCTTTGAACGAAGCAACCAAACTCAAAATGCGTTCATGGCGCCTTCGTTTTCTCAACCTCTTAAAGCCCGCAAGGCGTTTGTATTCATCTTTATCGCTGCGTTCTGGCGAGGGGGATTCCAAACTCTCTGGAAATCGTGGTATTCAATTTTCCGCGCCATGCCACTTTGAGATCGCAAAGCCAAATTTTCAAGACGCGCCAACTGATGACTCTCTGTCCTTCAGTAGTTCAACAGGGCCAGGTTCGTACTTCAAGGAGAATGGTTTACCATATCGGAGATTTTGCTTATAGAATTTGACAAATGAGGTTGCGGGCGAATATAAGCACTTTATGTAACCGCCTTGTCTCCCGGCAGGAGTTTGCTGATATGCGCCGCGTGGCTCTGATCTATGATGCGAAGCTACCTTACGACTTGAAGGTCATCAGCGGAATAGCGCGATATATGCACGAAGGCGGCGAGTTCATCATCTACACCGAGGAAGACGCACTCGAGAATCAGAAACTTCCTGACTTGCGTTCATGGGGCGGCGATGGCATCATCGCCAACTTCGATGATCCGGGGGTTGCGGCTGCGGTTTTGAAAACCGGATTGCCTATCGTGGGCTTTGGCGGCGGCTATGGATGGTATCCGCGGGAATCGAAGGTTCCCTATTTCTTCAGCAATCAAAAAATGATTGGGAACCTGGCGGCGGATCATCTGCTCGAGCGCGGATTCCGCCATTTCGCTTATTGCGGGTACGAGGAAACTCCCACAAATATGTGGAACGGAGAGCGTCAGCGCGCCTTCGTCGCAAGAGTCAAGAAGCATGGATTTCCTTGTCATGTTTATCAAGGCTTGAACAAGACAACACGGAAATGGAACTCCCTGATAACTTCGCTAGGTACATGGCTAGTATCTCTTCCAAAGCCTGTAGCTGTGATGGGAGCGCATGACCGGCGAGCATACCATTTGCTTGAAGCCTGTGGCGCTTATCACTTGCGGGTACCGGAGGAAGTTTCAGTAATAGGCGTGGACAACGACGAAGTGCTTTGCCAACTGTGCACTCCCGAGCTTAGCAGCGTGGAACAGGATGCCAAACGCATCGGATACGAAGCGGCTGCTTTATTGGATAAGATGATGCAGGGCAAAAAAATTACTAGACGGCATTTTGTGATCGACCCGGTTGGAGTCGTTATCCGCAGATCCACCGAAGCTTTTGCAATTGAAGACAGCCTGGTATGCGATGCGATGGCATTTATCAGGTCAAAAGCTCATACAGGCATCAAGGTTGCGGACGTTGTAAAAGCATTGGCGATTTCGCGGTCGAGTCTTGAGTCGCGCTTCAAGGCGACCATGGGTTACACAGTCCACGAAGTTATTAGAAAAATTCAACTA
>Ga0364859_10414_pt1 | contig 18887 bp, 27 predicted proteins | sample ExccelAu500001D3_FD_206911 | JGI IMG/M metagenome (GOLD analysis project Ga0364859, IMG submission 206911) | Enriched cells from Trout Bog Lake Hypolimnion, Wisconsin, USA - BchlTB.Aug20.5000.01 .D3 | ecosystem: Environmental > Aquatic > Freshwater > Lake > Hypolimnion/Profundal zone | place: USA...
TTCGACGAATTTCTACTGCAAGAGCGAAGTCCCGAAGTCATTTCGATCATCGAAGGCGGTCCCCTCGCTGTTTTTCCAGAATTCCACATTCTCATTTTCTTGAAGTCCGCAGATCAAAGTCGGAATTGCGACCTTGAATTTGATGTTCGCCAGATCTGAGACACCCGCTTGTCAATCGTCACCAATTCAAACTAAAGGAGACCAACGATGGCTTGGTCGTGGAGTCATACATAGCAAGCGTATGCAGCCGCCCAAACGAACTTGTCCAACTTGGACAAACCGACTCTCGAAATCATTTTTGCTGAATGGCGTGCGGCTCAAAACAAGAATGGGGTCATTGATCCAGTCTCGACCGATTTCAGCCAGCGGAGATACGAAAGGGCGTTGAAACACTCCAAGACTTTGCCTCATGACACGCTGGTTGACTTCATTTGGGAAAAAGCTTCCCAACACGATCCCGGCCTCCAATGAGCTATCCTGTCGAGAGACTACTTTTCTTTCGCTAGTGCAAGTACGCCGACCAGAGACTTTTGTGCTTTTCGATGATCAGTCACCTCATCGACCTTGTCCCAGAGGTACTTGCCTGCGAATGCACTTCCCCCAAGTATTGTTGGCAACGGTGCGAGAAGTGGGACAAACATGGAAACAACAGTGCCTCCTGCGGCAATTAAAGTTTTTGTGTGACGACGTGCATACTCTTCCTGAAGCCGTCGCACGTTATTTTCATGCTCAGCGATCATCCCGGCGAGACCTCTTCCGATCTCTGAAGCCACCCGATCCAAGTCGCCCACCGCAGCGTCGTGCAACGATGACGTAAAATCAGCGAGCCTCTTACGAAATTCCATATTGGCATTTTCCATGCGGAGTTCAACAAGTGTATCAACTGAGATGTTGCCGATCCAATTAAACGTAGAGCTGTTCAAGGCTTCCAATGTCGTGATCGTTTCTGGTCGCAAAAGTTGTTGGGTTACGAGTCGAGTTCGACAGACTTTTGCACAAAGAGAGAAATAGTGTGCCTGAGCAGGAATCCCGACAAGAGGATGAGCCAATAGTGACTCCGAATTGTCTTGAAGGTGAAACTGCGGTGCCAGTCTTTCCATAATGGCATTGAATACGACATATCTTGCGGGCATCTGTTCGAGAGACCTGACCATCTCTGCTGATCGAAATTGTCTCACGTATTCCATATAGCTCTTAAGGCCATTCTGAACGGAGTCGCCAATCATCCCTTCAGGTGCAACGAAAAGAGCATTTGCTTCGACTACGTCGAGAAAATGCGTCTCGTGATGATCAATATGGTCAACGATTTCTGACTCGTCCTCAAAGCATCTTCCCAAAAAGTGTGAAAAGAAATCGATGGATATCCGGCTGATTCCGTCTTGGGTCACTTCGTCATTGGTCTCAAGTGATTTCTCCCAACTTGGAAATACACAAATTGCTGGGACTGGCAGTTTGGCATCCACTAGTGGTTTTAATTGCAGCAACGTGAATGCGTTCCGAAGAATCTGCACACGTGGAAATCGTTCATTTGGTCGATCTCTTTCAATCCACGGAAGTACGGGATCTGGGATCAACACCGTGTCAGTGTACAAGAGCATTTTCCGCAGAATGTCAAAATGCGATTCGGTAAAGTTGCTGCTTCCGCCATGAACAAGCTTTACGCCGCCGAGCCGACGACACTCACTGTAGAGAGCTTTGTGATTTTTCGCATAAAATTGAAGCAGACGACTGCTCGAATCAACAAGTGCTTTCTCAGTTTCATTCGCAAGGTAAACGGCATTTGTACGAAGATGGAGTTGAAATTCGTCAAGCGATGACCAGTGATAATAGGGGTAGCCAGCCGCCCGAAGTATCAGTTCTTCGAGAATGCCGAAATATTCACGCTGCAACTCGACGATGTCTGTTTGGTGAATGTCCGGGTTCGCTTTCGGATTGTCGGAGATGTTTTCCACTTCACTTGCGGTATAGATCGTGCGGGCAAGTGTTCGAACGAGAGGGCCGCAAGATGAAACGATGATTTCTCCGTCCGGTGCTCTCTGGATTGACCGTAGTTCTTGGTGAAATTCGTGAATCGTGGATTCAGGGATGTTTGCGGAGAATTTGAGCTTGTCTTCTGTGAAAAGTTGCAGCAGATGCTCAACTCGTCGTTGCAGGTAAGACAAATGACGTGGGGTATCCGTTTGTTCGTTGAACTGTGGAATCTTCTTCTCGTCAGTCATCGAAAATGACCTTACCTCTCAAAAGATTTCAAGCTCGCAGATAACTGGTCGCTGAATGATACGTTGAAACTCTCGTCATGAAGCAATTGTGGCGTCTCCGGTTGTGTCTGGATATTAACTGTTTCGCTCGCCCTCGCCAGCTTGAGACACCCACTTGTTGATCACAGACGCCATTGGCTCTGACGACCAACAGCAATACCGGAGAATCCCATGAGCGAAAACCAGAAGACTGAAATCAACGATGTCCAACCAAGTTCTTTGCGGCACATCGTTGGACAGCATGGAGTCAAACAAGTTGTCTCGGTGGCGATTGACGCCTGCCAGATGGACAACCGACGTTTTGACCATTCACTTTTGGTTGGCCCACCCGGCTTGGGGAAGACGGCAATTGCCCAAGTGTTGTCGGCTGAGCTTGCTGCCGACTATTTCGAAGTCCTCGGTCAGTCCATCAAACATCCGTCTGACCTCAACAGCGTTCTATTGGCAGCAACACCGGGATCGGTCGTTTTCATCGACGAAGCTCATGAACTCAAGTCCGAATTTCAGACCGCACTGTATCTCGCACTCGACAAACGAAAAATAATCCTGAGTGGCGGAAGCCGAAGTGGGTCGCCACAAAGTCTACCGCTTTCTGACTTCGCACTGCTTCTTGCCAGCACTGATGAACATTGCCTGTTGCAGCCGCTGAGGGATCGGATGCGATTGCTGCTCCGCTTCACTTATTACTCTGTCGAAGAACTGACGACGATTTTGCTACAGCGGGCGAGATCGTTGGAGTGGGACATCCATGAGGAACTGTTGCCACAGATCGCTCAGCGAAGTCGGGGGACACCACGATTGGCATTGAGAATCCTTCAAGCCTGTCGTCGAGTCGCCCGCAGTGAAGGGGAGACAACGATCACTTCCGATCATTTCAGCCGTGCCTGTGTTCTTGATCAGATTGATGAACTCGGACTCGGTGCGACGGAACAGCAGTATCTGACTGCTTTGGCCGAAGGAAACAGCCGCCTCAATGTCCTGTCTTCGATCTTAGGGCTTCCTTCAAGAACCGTCAGCACCGTGATTGAACCGTTTTTGATCAGACTTGGACTGATTGTGAAAGATGACTCTGGCCGACGCCAATTATCCGGGAAAGGCCGGGAACACCTGTCAAATTCTCGTCCAGATGGTGCCTGATTGGCGTCAAATTCGTGTTGAGAATTCCACCGGAATGAGACACCTACTTGTTAGGACGATGACCGTCCAATTCTTGTAAGAAAGCTGTCAAATGACTGTCGAAATGTTGTCCAAATCCGTCGTCAGTGTCGCAGAGATGGCTCACATGACTGGGTTGAGTCGTGCCCGATTCTACCAGTTGGTGAATGAAGGAATCTTCCCTCATCCCATTTACAGTGTTCATACACGCCGACCCTATTATTCTGCGGAAATGCAGGCAGTTTGCATGGATGTGAGAAAACGAAATTGCGGCATCAACGGCAAACCGATCCTGTTTTACGCCGTTCGACACCCAGTTGGTGTTCAGCCTCGCCCGGTGAAACCGAAAGCCGTACCAAAACAGAAAAGCCAATACGCCGATCTGCTCGATGGTCTGCGATCACTCGGACTGGAGATCACTGCCGGTCAAGTAGAGCCGGTCATCAGCGAACTATTTCCCAACGGAATACAAAATTTGGATTCTGGCGAAGTGATCAGAACCGTGTTTCTGAAAATGAAGCGTCAGAATCCGTAAGTAAATGAGGGTCGTAAAGTGCCATTTACAGCCGGGTTGGGCTGATGAAGTGTCAAATTCGTGTCCAATTGCTGGAGATAAGCGGTGAAGAATTCGGGCGTAAATGTTTTTGACGGTATCCCAGTTGGGAAAGATGAAGCCGGTCTTCTTGACCAGTTTCTTGGTGGTCATGACTTCGCTCCCGGAACTCGGCGGCTGATCATTCATGATGTGCGACAGTTTGCTCAATGGTTCTAATCGTCGAACGGCGAACCGTTCGTCGTTGGCAGAGTCACAGTCAGAGATGTCGTTGATTTCCGGGATCATCTTCGAAAGGAAAAGCAGCAAGCAGTTGCAACAGTCAATCGGTCACTGGTTCTGCTCCGCCGATTCTTCGGATGGTTGGCCGATCAAGGACATCTTCCATCAAATCCTGCGAAGCCCGTGAAGGAACTCAAACGACAAGCATTGGCACCAAAAGGACTCGACCGATCCCAAGTGAGAAAGCTGCTTCGTGAAGTTGAGCTTCGTAGCGACATCAGGGCGAATGCGATCTTCAATCTGCTGTTATTTACCGGTTGCCGTGTCGGCGATCTAGCCTCACTAGAACTCAACGACCTCATGATTTCTGAACGAAGTGGCTCGGTCGTTTTTCGTCAGGGAAAAGGGAACAAGCAACGGTCAGTGCCACTGCCACTGATTGCACGAAAGGCGATGGAATCTTGGCTGGAAGCAAGACCACCAGTTGATTCATCAAATGTCTTCATCGGAGAACGAGGAACATTGACGGCTCGTGGCGTCAGGAATCTGTGCGACAAATTTTCTGCGATCTGTGGCTTCAAGCTTCATCCGCATTTGCTCAGGCATACGATGGCCCACCAATTTCTTGCCGACAACTCAAATGATCTTGTGTCGCTCGCACAAATACTGGGTCATGAGAACTTGAACACGACTGCGAGATACACGAAGCGGACGCAGGATCAATTGGGGGAAGCGTCAGATCGACTGTGTTATTGAACCTTTTTCTTGCGTGTCTTGGATGTTTGCCTTCTACGCTTTTTAACTGGTGGAATTAAATTTGATGTGTCGATTGGCTTGTCAGGATTGCTGAATTCCAACTCTCCTCCAAAGGGAAACTCATGCGGCCACTGAAATCGTCCGATTCGAGCGGTTGTCTCTGGAAGTTGCATTTTTTTCATCAAATGCCAGAGAAGCAATTGGCCGGACACGTTGACATGTTTATGGTTTGTCGGTCCCCATCCAACTTTGATTTTGTTTCCCACTTGTTCCCCACGAGCAATAAACAAATCTTCTGCAATCACGAGAAGGTCGGGAATCGCATGGCCAACAGGGTAGGAGTGGCAAATCTCTCGATATCGATTGCTGAAAGTCTTAGAGATCGTTGGATATTCTCGTTTCAGCCGTTTCTCCATTCCGAATGAAAAAATGGAAGCGAAGACATTTGGATTACCACGCCAACTGCTAACGAGCCAGCGAGTTTCCGCCAATGTTTGGACGGCATCCTGCAAAGAACCAGATGTCAAATTCTTTTTGACTTCGATGACGCCACAAACTGCATCGGGGAGTACGACGACGAACTCCCCGGATCGAAGAACCGGAGCAAAATACTCAGAGTCGTGGATGATCACGTCCAATTGCGGCGACACTGAGGTGGTTCTTGTTGAGATCCTATAATTTGGGAACCACGGGATATTTTTCGGACTTCCAAGTATGAATCCAGTATCGACACTGTATCGACGAGGAAGCGTCTCCCTGAGAAATGATCGGAGAAGGTGCTCGCAGTAGTCACCTTCGGATGGACTGTGATGCCCACGTCGGATCAAGTTTTCGATTTGCTTGTATCGCTGGAGCATCGCCAGCGTTTCGTTTGAATGGTACTGGGCCAGTCCAAGCCACGGTGAATGTTCGTTCGTATCCGGTCGTGGCAACTCTTTCGATTCCATTTCAACATCTCATTCCAACTGTGCATTTTCTCGACAAACGAAGTGACTCACATAGCTTATCGGTTTTCCTTTTAGATGACATTCACTCTGCCGCAAGACACCCACTTGAACGGTATCCGAAGCCGATCAGTGGGACACGTCGTTCCGCCGCAGGCGAAGACTCGTTAATGGACGACGAATGATCCCCAAAAGTTGCACAGTGAAACTTTTGAATTGCTGAACCAGACACCCACTTGATGATTGTGAGGAAACGAAATGCAAAATTTGTATTGGAGAATCAGCCATGACAATTACCGCACGATGCAAGTTTCACGATCAGGTTTTGACCGACATTCCGGTGCTGAATCCCGGCGACTGGTTCGGCAAAACATGGCTCATCGAATTGGGCGGAAGTCTTACGCCACGGTTCCTGATCGTGGAGGCAGACAGCCTGTCAGATGCCATCGACGAATTGGCGGAAAACGAAAAATACGGCCATCAAATTGTCGTCGCTCAAGAAGATCTTGGGGATTACGACCTCGAAACCTGTCACTACTCAGGATCAGGTCAGGTTCTCGATCTCGATTGGCTGATGATCCACGGACAGGAAGGATCTGACTGTCCGTTCCCATGCCGTTATTTCGGCGAAGGTTTGCCGGAAGAAGGGGTGGTGCCAATGGAATTCGAACATGTTGATGCTGAGTAGATTGATCTGTGTGTCGAGAACCGCAATCCACCTTCGACAGAATTCATGACAAGGACTCCACTCCGACTGAACTCGCAGTGGCGTTGCCGTCTTGCTTGAGTTTCGATGTTCGTGGCTTGGAGAGCAGCAACCAAGCAGAAAGCAGGGTCAGCGGGGGGACGACGCACCAGTAGGGGACTATGCACATTTGGTAACTGTCGTCTCCGTGCATTCGGTCAGTCAAGTGGAAACCCGCCCAATCCCACCTCCATACAATCTTGACCACATCCGATGAATTTAAAAAAGCCTCCTTCGAAATAAAAGAGGGGCGAAGGGAAATCGACGGCCAGAACAGTATTCCTCGTGTGTTCACCGACGCCAAGTAAAAAAGAAGATCCCCATTGAAACTGGAAGCGATGCCGACTCGCCGTGGCCAACTATTCAACTCGATTACGTCCCACTTGGAGAAGCTCCTAACCCAACCAACCATCAAAATCAAAGCCATCGCCAGCATTGCCACGCCGACTTTCCTTCGCCAGCCTTTGAAAAAGTTGCCCACGATTCCGTTCTCCAAGAGTTTCTTGCGATGGTGTCCGTCCAAATTGTTCCATGCAGCGACCGGACGATATTTCATTTTCACCTTAGCGTCTATGTCTCTTGGCTGATCGGTCGATTCGGCAGCCGATCCTTCTAGTGACAGTGATCCCAGCACAATCTGATCAGCCCTCAAGAACTTCGGGAATAAATCCCCGAAGTTGCAGTCAAAAAAATGCACAGAATTCCAATTGGATAAATCATCCAGTTGGAATTCTGCCATCCCCTGCTGGGCCAATTCAGACACCCACTTGAACATCGTTCTGACTGCAACACAATTCAAAGGGATCACATGATTCAGATTTCGAAACCACGGTTCAGTCTGGGGCAAGTCACTGCAACTCCCGGAGCCTTGGAGGCGATGAATGACGCACAGCAATCTGCGTTTGAGTTCATTGCCAGACACGCCCGCTGTGATTGGGGCGACACTTGCCCTGACGATGCCACTGCGAATGACCAGTCGTTGATTGATGGCACTCGTCTGCTGTCTGTCTATCGAACGTCAAAAGGCGAGAAATTGTGGCTGATCACCGAGGCCGACCGCTCAGTGACCACACTTCTACTGCCGGAAGAATACTGAATCCGACATTTCGTTTTTCGCAGCCACCTCGCTTGAGGTCAGCAAATGAGCGAAACAATTTGCAAGGCATCAGTAAAAAAACATGATTTACACATTTTGGTAGTTGTAAGTCGTTAAAAATCGCTGCTTGGATGACTGAAATTGGCTGCATAACGACCGTTTACACTTCGTCGCCTAAATCAATTCTCAAATTGATCAAGGCTCAAAAAGTCTCGTCTGTCTCCACGACCGTTGGCGAGATTTGATGACACATTTAATCACAAATGTCTTTACTCTTGTGCCAAAAGCCACTAAAATGACCGCTTGCCATCGATGACAATGCTCCAAAACAAGATTTTTCTGAACCTCACGGCGAGACTAAACGATGCGAGGCTTCTTTGTTTTTATGTTCCTTACAATCATCGTTCTCTCCGGAAGCGTCATTTATGGAGATGACAACACGGACGAGTCCAAGGCAATTGCAAAAGTTGAGCTACTGGGCGGCAAAGTCACAAAAGGCGACAATTTATTGGCTGGTTCCGTGACTGGCATCGATTTTAGTGGGAACCAAAAGTTCAACGACAAATACGTGCATTTGCTGGAGGCATTCACGAGTTTGACGTCGCTCAACTTAGACCGTTGTAAGCAAACAAACGATGCGTGCGTGGCGGGAATTGGGAAACTGAAAAATCTGACAACGCTTTCTCTTTCTGAAGCCGGGATTACAGATGCTGGCTTGAAAGAACTGAGCGACCTCACAAACCTGACCGCAGTCTATCTTAGCAATACCAACATCACGGACGTGGGTTTGGAGGAACTCGGCGAACTCGAAAGTCTAACGACGATTGACCTCAGTGCCACTGATATCTCGGATGCCGGGGTGAAACAACTACGGAAATTCAAGAATTTGACCACACTTTGGCTGGGCAGAAACAAAATCACGGATGCAAGTTTGAAGGAGATCAGCCAACTCCCAAAATTGTCGGAGCTTGACCTCAGAAGCACCGAGATCACGGATGCGGAATTGACCCGACTCGTTGAACTCAAAAATCTGACAACGTTGAACCTTGGCGAAACCAAGCTGACAGATATCGGCATGATTGATCTGCACAATCATCAAAGATTGACAACACTTGAAATCTACCGCACGAATGTGACCGACGCATGCATGGCGGAAATCGGTCAACTCAAAAACTTAATTTGTCTCAATCTCATGAGTACCAACATCACTGATGATGGCTTGAAAGAGTTAGGTGAGCTTACAAATCTGCAAATTCTTGACATCGGTGGCACGTTCTTAACTGACGCCGGGATGAAGGAACTTGGGAACTTCAAAAACCTGAAAACGCTTTATGTCAGAAATACGCAAATCACAGATACCGGAATGGCGGAACTCCGGGAGTTAAAGAAATTGGAACATCTCGTCCTTTCCAAGTGCAAGCAAATCACAGATGCCGGTTTGAAGCAAATCAGCAATCTCAGTGCCCTTCAGGAACTCTACCTGTTCAGCGTCCCAATCACGGACGTCGGCTTAAAAGAAATCGGAAAACTCAAATGCCTGACTACGCTCGATCTCCGACGCACTCAAATCACTGACGTTGGTTTGAAAGAACTCAACGAACTCAAAAAACTAAAGGTTCTCCTCGTCTCCCCTTCAGTCATCACCGACGAAGGGGTGAATGAGCTTATCGAATTTCTGCCTGACGTGAAGATCATCCGATAAGAAATGGTCTTTTGACGGTCGCATCACCTTACGGTCGAAAACCCGAATGATTCACCGAAGAATTTTATGGCGGAATCAAATCGAGGAACAGGCTCCCCACTTTTGAGGTAATGCCGCTTGGCAACCGCTTCATGGTCTAAAAACATCTCGTAAAACTCGGCATGGTCCTTCGATTTTTCAAGAATATTCGCACCAGTTTTACGAAGTTGCTTGAGGGTCTTATTCCATGTTTCTGGCAACAATTTCTTCGCCTTCAATTTGCGAATGACACGACAATACGCAGAACGGATGTTGTCTTGTCGGTCTTCATTGCCATCATCACCGATGGCACCACGAACCAGCGGTTTCCCATCTTCATTCAAGAAGACCAACCCCTTCGTGTTGCCTTGTTCTTTCAGCATTTTCGCAGTCTCGTCCCAAAGAAGCCAATTCAATTTGATTGGCGAACTCTTGGATTTCTTCGGTTAACATTTGCTTACGGCAGTTGACCACATCCTGCCGAGCATTTCTCTTCGTGTCGCAAACTTTGTGTCTGACTGTCGTTAATCAGAGACACCCACTTGAAGGTTGTGATGACCACATCCCTCAAACAACAGGAAAACGATCTTGCCTTTCACGATCAATGCCTTTGACCATGATGAATGGAAACGCCACGGGCTGGCTGCTTTTGGCGAATTCGCTGATCAGATCACCGAATGCAATGTTGGCGAAGACGCCTTTAGTGGATTCGGTGACTGGTACTACATCCCTGATGAGCCGCTCCCCAACGGCGACCGTGTGATCTATTTCGGCCGTTGGGGCAATGACAATTCGCCCGGTGCCAGCACATACACAAACGCCGAGATCTTTGACGGCCTTGATTCCGATCAACTCACCAAATTTTCGAAGCGTGTTGAACATTGGGAAGAACAACCGGAATTTGTCGAAGGCGTGCATCAGTCCGATGAACCTTGGGACGAAATGCTAGCTCAGCAGGAACTCGAAGACTTCGAGCAGTGCGACGAATACTTCGGCACCTGCGGCGATTCAGATTTCTGATGAGACACCTACTTGAACATTGTGAGACAAATCAACCATTCAACCAAGGAGATGCGAATGAGCGACCCAACAGAAACGCTTCGCAAACAGCGAGTTGCTGAGATCAACGCTGATCCCAATGGCCGTCAGGCATTGGAAGTCCGATACGGCAAAGTCTGGAGCACCGATGAATTGAGAGAGGATTTCGACGTGGTCGGATTTATGGCCCCTTATGTTGTGGCCGTCCGAAAGAGCGACGGCGTGAAGGGCAGCTTGGAGTTCCAGCATTCACCCAGAATCTACTTCAACTTCCAGCCGCATTAGATGCTGTTCGAACCGGCTGTCGCAAGGATTCAGCGACAGTCGGTTTTGCTTGGGACACAAGCTTGATCCCAAGTGCAAGCCTCATCGATTTTCTTCTGAGAAGACCGACCTTGTTGCAAAATTTATAATTGATTTACTTTTCTGAGACTCCCCAGAAAGCTTATGGGGACGGTCGACTCTAACGGGTTCAACACCACCCTTTTTCATATTCGTCAACTCTGAAAAATCTGGCCGCTATGCAAAAAAATCCCCTGAAAACGAGACTTCAAAAATTGCGGCGGCAGAAATTCCGTGGATTGGCAAAGGGAAATCACGGTTGCTCACATCTGCGGCTGCTCGAATCAAAAATGGCCGGATGACAGCAGATTCAAAACGCATCGGCCATCCCCTGAACAGATTGCTGAAATGACATTGATTCGCTGTGATTGACACACCAGAGACACGTTGACACAGTGTGGTCAGGAAATCGGACACGGAAGACTTTCGGGATTGTTGGCGGGGACAGTCATGGGCGATTATTTCAAAGGGTGGCGAAGAAAGTTCAGCGTGCTGACGCTGATTATGGCGTGCGTGTTCATGGGCGGATGGGTAAGAAGTATCACCACGCCAGACCAAATCAAGGTTTCTGCTGGAAAATATGATTTTCACCTTCTGACTTCGGCTGGCGGACAAATAACTTGGGAGCGAGCCGAAGAGATTCCAGAATGTATTGCGGATTGGTTGCCGGGTTCGAGGCAATTTCTTCACCCTTATGGGTCTGGCGGGCCAATTATCCATGCAAGGATGCTAGATTACACGGATGTTCAATTGTTGTGGCGATTCAAATTCGGAGAGTTTGACCTTGGACAAGGACTCCTACCATTCAATGAACCGGAATGGAATTTCGAAGTCCGACTTACTGAGTGCGTCTTGCCATACTGGGCTATCGTCCTAACCTTGACCCTTATCTCATGTTGGTTTTTGGTTTCCAAGCCCCGCAAATCCAATCGGAATAAAATTACTGAACCCATCCCTGAAATGGTGGCGTGAATCATGGGCGACTATTTCAGTCCGTGGCGACGAAAAATAGGCGTTGTGACGTTGCTGATGGCGTGCATGTTTGCGGCAGGGTGGGTCAGGAGTATGATTGTCTCAGACACGTTCCATCTCATCAGCGGAATGCACACTCAGGAGTTTCTGTATTCTGACCCTCAGTTTCTGAGTTGGGTGACTTTTGAATCGAATGATCCCGCCGCTCTTAGACCTGCTTTATTTGGGCATCATTCGCAACCGAACCACCGCCCCTTCACATACTGGGAAAACAACGACGTTGAATGGCAGGTCCATTGGCTGGGATTCGGTGCCGGTCGATTCAAAGTACCATTACGTTCCGGTTTGAGGAAGGGTTGGTTTATTTCATATTCGCTCATCACCATCCCCCTCACTCTCATCTCACTTTGGCTCTTGCTCTCCAAGCCCCGCAAAACGAATCCGAATAAAATCACTGAACCCAATCCAGTCGAGGTGGCATGAATCATGGGTGAGTTTTTTCGGGGATGGCGAAGGAGGATTGGCGTGATGACGCTGGTGGTGACGTGCATCATTACGGGCTGCTGGGTGAGGAGTCGAAACAGAGTTGATTTGATTTTCTTACACGGCATCTGGTCGAATCATGTGTTCGTTTCGGGGTGTGACAAATTCGGGCTTATTGAAGGTGGGGTATTCAAAGTCACGCAGAACATGACCCGTAACGGCGTCGAAACCGTTTTAAGTCCTGACAGTCGCTTCGTCGGCAGTATCAGTCCCGTTCGACATCATGGCTGGCAAGCCTCATCTCTTCGCATTTGTTCGTCATCGACCAACGACAACGTTCATACCGCCCTGACCCCATACTGGTCTATCGTCTTCCCTCTGACCCTCATCTCCGCCTACCTGCTGCTTTCAAAGCCCCGAATATCGACGCCGATGAAAATCACTGACCCGATTCCCACGGAAGGAACGTGAATCATGGGCGATTACTTCAAAGGATGGAAAAGAAAAGTCGGCTTGATCACGCTGGTGATGGCGAGTGTGTTCGCCGTGGGGTGGGTCAGAAGTTTGACAATCTTTGATCAGATAGAGATACGACTCCGTTTCGTCGAACAAAAGCGTTTTACCTCCGTCAAAGGGTACTTCAGCTATATGTCGAATGGCTTTCCTGAAAGCCCTGACACATTTCAATGGCACACACATCGAATCTCTGACATCCATTTCGGCTCTCCCACCGCTGTGATCGATGGAAAAGTCTATCTGATTACGGACGACATTCTGTACAGAGTTTTCCACTGTAATCCCGTTCCCTACGGGTCCATCGTCATCCCGCTGACGCTGCTTTCGGCGTTTCTGCTTCTCTCAAAACCCCGCAAATCGACCCAGAAGAAAATCACTGAACCCGTTTCAGTCGAAGGAAAGTGAATCATCAGCAAGCACTTTAGTCCGTGGGTCGCTGAAGATCGTCCAATTCCGTAATCAACCTCTTCCAATCTTCCTCAGAAGGTTCTGGATACTCGATCCCAAAGAACTCTGCCGCAATTTCTTGCTCCATCGAAGACTCGTCGTTCAACGCCTCCCACAAGTCCGGCAAAAACTCACGACGATCAGGATCGGCAGTTGAGATCCCTGCCATCGCATTTATCCGCTCATACGAGTCGTCGTGATTAAGCCATTTATCCAGATGCGGGATCACTTTTGGTGGCAGCGGCTTGAATTCTCTCAAGAGTGCCCCGCTACCCCACTCCTGCAATTGTGATTGACTTTCAATTACCAGACTGTCTATGATATTCGCCATGAACGAAATCACTGGCGACAAACTGCGTGGGCATCTCGAAACGATGATCCTTTCGTCTTTGGAAAAAGGCGAAACTCACGGACTGGAAATCCTGCGGCGACTGGAAGAGGCCGGATGTGGGCTGTTGAAACTCAAAGAAGGGTCGCTGTATCCAGCCCTTTACCGACTCGAAGCACAGGGCTTGGTTCAAGCCGTTTGGGAAGAGGAGATGCATGGCAGACGAGGTGCTCGTCGCCGCTTTTATCGCCTCACTTCCAAAGGGAAGCGAGCCTTGAATACAGGTCGTGAAGAATGGGTCGTGTTTGCACGGACAATTGGTGGAATTTTGGGAGCACCAGCATGAACGAATCGACTTTGTTGAAATTGAAAGTGATCGTCGAGCGTGCCGTCCGGCCCGTTGAAGCGACCATTTATCGGAAGCGAAAGATGCGGGAAGAACTGCTCGCTCATGTTACTGGCGTGTTCGAAGACGAGTTGCCTCGATGTGGTGATGAAGCGTCAGCATTGATTCAGGTGGAAAAGCGATTCGGCGATCCAAGTGAGCTTGCTAGGAAGCTTCAGGAAACGGTACCCACGATTGATCGTGTCGAGTTTCTTGTCAGTCGATTGATTGCACCACGGGATGGAGAATCTGCTCTTCGACGTGCCATTCGCTTCGGCATCATCTCAATCGCCTCTTTTTTGTGCCTCACTCTGCCATTGACCGTCTTCGTCATCTTGTTCTGGGCGAAGCCTGCAATGTTGGGCAAAAGTCTTTTGGGAATTTGCTTTGCATCGCTTGCATGTGGAGCAATGATTTTCCTTGCCACGCTTCATTCAAATAGTCTGCAAAATACTCTGTTCAATGTATCACGTCGGTCCCTCATCAAAGGGGGGGGGGGCTTAATACTTGCCTCGTGCTTGATTCCGATTGTTCTGCCACTTGTTTGTGCAGTGGCGGTGTCACCATTTATGTCGGTGGCAGACTGCGGTGTTTTTGGCTTCACGTTTCTAAAAGAGATTTGGTCTTTAATCATTTTGATTCCCCTCGCATCAGTTATCGTGGCAAAGCTCATCTCCGATGAAAAGCGGTACGTTCATGAATGGGCGAAGCTTGAAATCGATTGAACCTGAAATAATGTACTTGAAAAATAGCGGCGGTGGATTTTTTCTCATATCCCATCAGGTCACTGAAGATCGTCCAATTCCGCAATCAATTTCGCCCAATCTTCGTCCGAAGGTTCTGGCGTTTCGATCCCGAAAAACTCTGCCGCAATTTCTTGCTCAATAGAAAACTCGTCGTTCAACACTTCCCAAAGGATCTGAAGAAACTCCCGTCGATCTGGATCTGCGGCACTGATTCCGGCCATTGCGTTGATCTTCTCGAATTGATCGTCGTGATCAAGCCATTCTTCGAGATGTGGAATCACTTCTTTGGGCATCGGCTGGAATTCCCGTTGCAAGGCCCACAAAGTCGAGAGCCTGACCAGACGATCTTCGTCAGAGAGTCTTTGGACGATCAGAGGCAGGGCGACATCGGCTTGAGGGCGACTCATTGCCAGCACGCCGACTGCAAGACGACGAACATCGGGATCGCTGTCGCTGAGAGCATCGATCAAGCCCGGCACCAAATCGTCGCCGCAATGTTGCAGGTGCGGCTCGATGTCGCTGCCGACGAGCATTTGAGGGTGCCGCTCAATGAGCAGGCGAAGGATTTCGTGAGCGACACTTTTAGGCATGATTGATCTCGCAATATTCAATTCCTTCAAGTAGGTGCCAGACCGGAATGGCCTACGACTTCGATTTATTTGCATTGGCGATACCGACGCACAGCAACGCAACAATTGCAATCGGAATAAAGTAAGGTAGCAACGCCATTAAGCAGGCGAACGCCACCATTGCAATAAAAGCAACCGCCAATCCCCCAAAGAGAATGGCGGGAATCATGATGATCAGCATGATGGCGACATCAAGCGGACGATCCCATTTGAGATCCTCGAACGGATTATGGCCCGGACCTGATGTCTGATTCAAAAGCTGTTGAGTGTTCGCACAGACGGAGCAAACCTCGATACTGTAGTTCGTGGCATTAAAGCAATTTCCGCATTTTAAGCAGGATTTCGTGTACATGCTGTGATCCCAAAATTTGGAGGCGTGCGAGTGTTGGATTGCCGAACAGGTCGTTTAGCCATTGGGGAACTCCTCGATCTGCTCGATCCGCTTCCAATCAATGATCGGCAAGACAAGGGAGTTGCAGCCGGGGCCGTTGCCGTATTTGTTGAGGTCCATCGTCAATTTCGCCCCACTGGATAAATAGTGGACGATCTCGCCTTCGCTCACCGGCTCGTGGCTGAAAACCTCGATAAACGTCGGCACCACATATCGCCTTGGCTCGTTACCGTCGAAATTCTTCTTGAGGATTTTATGGACCTCAAAGCAGGCTGCATTCGCATCTGCAAACAAGGCTGCACTACCTGAGTCGAACTGCTTGCCAGTCCAAACTCGCTTCTTGTCGTCTTTGATCAAGAATCGGTCGAACTCTTTTCCGAACCGATAGACCGTCAAGATCGGCAATCGCTTCTTCTTCATTGGCTGACTCCTCACAAAGTGGAACTGAACTGGAACCACAAGTGGGTGTCTCAATTCATCCAAGTCGCTGGCGAGTCGATTCAAGTTCAGCGAGAGAGACTTCCGGCGATTGTCCGTTTTTGAGGGAGGGCGAGCGTTCAAGAAGGAAGGTGATGTCTTCTTGAAGCCTCTCAAGCTGGGGTCTGGTGACCATCAGGTTCAGCGGCTTTGTGCCGTACAGTCGGAAGGTCAAAACGCCTATGGGGATGTCATTGACGGTTCCGGCACTGATGGCGATGAATTCGGCCAGATTTCCCGCAACATAGGCAGGCTGAGAATTCGGGTTGTCCACTCAAAATCCGATTGTTTGGCGATTAGAAGACTTCGAATTGAGGCGAGGACACGAGCAAGATCAGTCGGGTTCAGCAGAGAAGACTTGCTTAAAATCGGATACAGCTTCAATCTGCTTACGATTGGATACAGAATCCAAAAACAAAAAAGCCATAAATCGTTATGATTTATGGCTTTTTGATTACACCCCGCTGGGCTCGAACCAGCAACCTTCGGTTCCGTAGACCGATGCTCTATCCAATTGAGCTAGGGGTGCGAATTGCTGCAAGCCACATTCTTACAATGACTTACCGCTGTCTGGCGTGAAAAAGACCCCCAATCGGGGGTTCGATTTCGGTCGCTCAGCGAACCCAATCATGGCAAAAGGACGAGGCTGATGCAAGGGTAGCTGGAAACACGTTTTTTCCGCTGTTTGCTAACCTAACCTGATTCAAAGACTTCCATTAATCAGTTACGCGACTTCGATGAAAGGAGTTCGATGGCGCGGAGCACTCGTAGTGGGTGATCTGTCTGAATGCAGTCGATGCCCCAGCCGATTGCCTTCGTGTATTGTTCGACATTTTCGTTAGCCCCCAACGCATCCGAGAAAACTTTGATCCCGTTGCGATGGCATTCGGCAATGGTTTCTGCGGACAATGCAGACCACGATGCGTCGACCGCATACGCACCAATCGCCGCAACTCGAGCGATATCCTCGAACCGCTTCAGAGGGGGCATGGTTCGAACTGTGGGATCGAGCTTCTTCAGTCGATCGCAGTATTCCAGCGACTGATAAACCACGTGACGCAAAGTGAGATCATATTTCTTGATCATCGCTGACAGAACATCGGGGGCAACATCTTTCGCGTCCAGATAGGCTCCCATTTGGGAACCGTAATTTGCGAGTCCTTCGTCGAACGAAGGAACTCGAAGGTCATTTAACTGATTTCGAAACCAGGCACCACATGACAAAGCCGTCAACTCGTCAAATGTCAGCTCTTTCACAGATCCCTTCCCATTCGTGGTCCTGTTTACCGTATTATCGTGAATCAAAACGGTTTTTCCGTCTTTCGAAGTTCGAATATCGATTTCGGCAAAGTCGGCTCCCAGTCGTGCGGCTTCTCGAATTGCCGGCAAGCTGTTTTCGGGTGCGTATCGGCTGGCACCTCGGTGCAATGCGATCATGACGGGGAATTGTTTCACCAGTCGCCGAACGTGAAAGAATAACAAACCTGCGGGATCGTCGGTCTGCAACCAATCCACTCCGGCATCAATCACTTTCCCCCACACCTCGGGCCGGTCGCGAAGTGGTCCCAAGACTTGGGCCTGCACCTTGATTCCCGCCGCATGAAATTTCTGGCACACTTCGGACGTCACTTCTTCGGCATCGATTTCCACGGCGGCAGGAGCAACCTCGCGGACGAATTTGTCAAAGTCGACGGTTTGGCGATACTTCGCCATGACGGGAACAGTTCCTTTCGAAAACGCTTTGACTTCTGCGAGAATGGCAGGCGTGTCGTAAATGATGACCTGATTTTCCATCCCCGTCGCGACAACATCTTCGACCAACCGCTTGGGATCGATCTGTTTGCAATCGAGATAGAGATTGATCTTTCCTTTGGCGATTTCCAGCGCCTCGCGCAAGGTCAGGATTTCCGTTCCGGCAAATCGTGCGGCGAACCAGGCTCCGGCATCGAGTTTCTTAATCTCTTCAAGGGTGAGTTCCGAGACTGGTCCCTTACCGTTCGTGGTCGTATTAACGGTACCGTTATGGATGACGACATGCTGGCCATCTTTGGTCAGCCGAACGTCGATTTCAGCCCATTCACAATAGTCTTCCGCACATTTCCCGATGGCCGCACGCGAGTTCTCGGGAGCCATCATTGCCATACCGCGATGGACCATGACTTGAATTGAACGAGGCGGATTCACCGGTTCAAAAAAACGAAAATTCGGTTGAGCGTTTGCCAACGAGGGACAAATCAAACCGAGACAAATCAAAACGAAAGTCGATCGAAGCATTTCCAAAGTTCCCAATTGTCAATTTCTTAAGAAACTATCCCATCGCCACGAGAATTTTGCGAGGACCGGAATAGGCATTTCGTCCGTGAGCCACCAGGTGATTGTCAAGCACGAGAACGTCACCTTGAATCCAAGGAAACAGGACCGATTCGTTCCAGAGCAGTTCGCGGACATAATTCATGACCTCATCGGAAATCGGACTGCCATCCCCGAAGTAGGCATGAGTCGGCAAGTTTTCCTCGCCGAATCGATCAAGCATCTGCTGGCGGTGCCGTTCATCAAGATTACTCGAATGCCATAAATTGGATTGATTGAACCAGAACAGTTCACCAGTGATGGAATGTCGTTGAACTCCTTGTCTGACGACCCATGTCCGAAGTCCGCCTTTCGAGGTCCACTCGAATTCGATA